>Ga0265797_10003299_pt1 | contig 26006 bp, 22 predicted proteins | sample P2T30metagenome_FD_192433 | JGI IMG/M metagenome (GOLD analysis project Ga0265797, IMG submission 192433) | Plant litter microbial communities from East Loma Ridge, Irvine, California - P2 T30 | ecosystem: Environmental > Terrestrial > Plant litter > Unclassified | place: USA: California... | reverse complement strand
GTACGAGGCCCGGTCCAAGCCACATGGCCACGAGGGACGCACTCTAAAACTCGGTGGATTCGCCGGACCGCCTAAGAATAGGCCAGTTAGGCGGTATTGCTTCTGGACGAGGCGACTCGCCGCGCTAGACGTGCTGACAATCGCTTGACTCGTCGGTACGATCACAGAATGTCATTGTGTATTCGCGATCCGAATCGCGCAACCTCCACGCGACTGATAGAGTCGAGATGCTGCTGTACATGGCACTAAAGGCGGATGGTCTACAGAGTAGTACGTCATGCCGTCAATGTGCATCTGCGACAGACCGCATGTACAGTATCAGTAGTAACCGTGCACAGCATACATCAACCACAAGGCCAACCCCGCCATGTTGACGTTTTGACACAGAGGCGTCTCATGCGAACCATGTAGCAGTGCCCAATTCTGATGGCTGACTCTGTCATGGACTACTAGCTGCGTCTTCGTCGCCTTTACCACGTGGCAGCCCAGCCTACGTAAACGTTACTTTGAGCTGCCCCTGTCAGGTACGAGTAAGCTCCGAATGGCTTACATCATTACCCGGACTACCCGCTGTGGCTAATGTCCAGATGTTCGGTACAGCATTACTCACATTGAATCACTGTTACCTTGCCGGACATAACAGATGGTGGAGTTGAATTCATTAACAACCAACCGACAATACGAGCCATTTCATTGCAATCTGTTGAGCAAACATGATAAATTCTGCATGTCTTCTTGTGTGCTCTGTATGCATATGCGGGAAGTTAAAGTTAAATTGTGATCGCTACGACAACTGCCATGTGGCCTGACAGCAGCAGATGCGGTAGCACAACACCAAGCCACCGGGTCGTCGCAGTGCTTTCACGACAGTCCGAGGCGAGCAGGAAGAAACCCAACTCCCAACACGCTACTGACGCTTCCACGGGAATAGAGATGTGCCTTTGGTCTCTCGGAGGCCTGGACTTTGTAGGGCGACGACCATTGGTTTTGGCTCGAGAATGGTAGTATTGAATTGCTTTGGAATTGACCACTGACGCTTCGAACTAGTCAGAACTCGGAGCTTCAATCCCGAGTGTGCCCCTCCAGACCCCACATACATATGTCAACAAGACGTAGTAATCGAGATACTCATAATATCACAAGACTTGAAAGAATAGCTAGGCACCTAGGCATATGTATATCCCTACACCCGCTCCTCCGCGATGTCGTATCCCCATCTCATCTACCCTTATCAAAACGTCCCTTTCATGCACATGCACATGTACCCTCCCGCTCTCCGCAGATAAACCCTTCCCAAGAAAAACCCACTTCGAAAGTCACACAACATAAACAACAATGCATTCCACCACCTCGAAGCGACCCGTCAAACCCTTAGTCCTGCATCCCGCACGGATAGCCAGCATGCCACCCGAAGGCTTCCCCGATCCTAGTACGGGAGGCAACGTGACGTGGAAAACTCTCATGTCGAGTGAGAAATCTGCGACGGATACTTTCACAGTGGGTATTGCTACTTGCCCGCCAGGAAGGGTGATGGCTTGTACGGCTTCCTCTGCTTCCGAGTCAAGCCCTTCGGTACCATCTCTGTGCAATCCAGAATCACTGGGTGATGCAGGATTTCTGCAGCTGCATCGACATTCACACGCGGAGATCTATCATGTGATATCCGGGAGTGGGACTGTTTGTATCGATCAGCAAGAGTATGAAGTCAATAAGGGTTCGGTCGTTTTTATACCGGGTGACGCGGAACATGGGATTTTCAACAAAGGAAACGAGGATTTGGTATGGCTGTATGTGTTTGCTGCCGATGGATTCGAAGATATTGTCTATCGATTCAGTGCGGGAGATGTAAAGGCGAAATTATGAGTGCAGAAAGAAGGCTATTAATGGTCATGGTATTTGCTGGTGACAGAAGAGCAGTAATTCAATTTGGGAAATGAAGAGACATAATTGATTGCTTCATGAACCTCTCCAGTTCTTGAGAATACACAGGGTGGCGGTGGTCGTGTCGTCTAAGTCCCTATAGGCTCACATCCTACCCAGATCATCGTCGCTGTCAAAGCAACCGTATCCACCATATCTTTCCTAGGTGTTTCTTCGCCCCCAACCCAGAACCAATGTGCCACTTGAGGCTACTTCTTAGTTTGAGAAGGCTTCAAGTTGATCGAGGAAAAGGCGACGGGCTAGGCAGGGCCTTCTCCTGTGACTGGCTAGTTGGGTCTATCTTCTTCTCGCCGACAAAGTACCCTCCTTGTCATCAATTTTTATACTCTTCATGCGATCTACATCATCCTCGGCGGCCGACTTGCGCTTCAGGTCAAGCATGATAGTAGCAGCTTCAGCTTTAGTCCGGTCAGCGAGGGTGGTTGGCTGCTTCGGAACGACCTTGCCCTTGTTCTTGTCGGCTTTTCCAGTGCCGTCACAATCATCAGTAGTTTTGTTTGGCGACTGAGATCGTCTTTTGTGGCTTGCACGTCATCTCCCTTCTCCTTCTTCATTGACGCTTCAGTTGAAGGTTTTTGTTCACTTGTCTCTTCTGGCGCCCATGTATTTCCTTCATCCATCTTATCTACTATAGTGCTCATAACCTTGAGCTGATACTTGGGTTCAAACACAGCGTCTTCCGATCGTGCAACTTGGGATTATAATAGACTACGAGTGAGCCTGGACACTCCACGCCATCCAAACGGCCGGTTGATGTAGTGGAGGTGATGAGGTCGAAGTGTTCGGCTTTTGAGGAGGATTGTACATTGTAGGCGTAAGCATTGAAGAGGACGCGCTGCTTCAGGTTGTGGAAGTGATAGGCTGAGGGAGGGAAATAGCCCTTCGGTGGGTGCGAGACGTCACACATTCTCTTCGGCAGCTTATTTGCTATTACTGGATCGATTTGCGTCAATTTTAGAAACTTGCTTGCCTCGTGACTTGGACAAATTCAAAGAAAAAAGCGCTGGGCTCATGTCCTGTAGAGGTTTGTAGCTGGCTCCGAGAATGTCTCCACAGTAATGTATCATGCGTGTACCCAAAACATATTCAAAGGCTTCGTACAAGGCCATTTGTGCACAGATCCTAGTGTCAAGAGAGCGTAGGAGCATCGGGGACCGTGGGAGAGTTAACGATGTTCAAGTGGAGAGCGGATGGCCATGCGTGTGGGCTGTCCTAGTAAGCATTTCCGAAAGAAACTGTCTACGCTCTCTCACCCTGCATACTAGAATACTTTCCTTGCTAGAATGAGATGATATAACGAGTGAAGTACTGTGAAATATCGCATATTTTATGGCGTGGAGGTTACTAGGGCATTCTAGTATTCTCAAGAACGCAAGATTTCGCCCCCATTCCGTTGACGCTCCTGATATCCGTCTCTTCTCTTCCGATTCGAGAGTTTCTGTCGTTGCATCGAGATTTTCTGAATGTCTACTCGCAGTGAACGCTAGCTTACATTTCCGAAGCGCAAGATGTTCTCCGAATTCGAGTAAATTGCAAATCTCCCGAGTAAGTGAGTGATCGCAGTGAGCATGTGAGCAGCCTTGAGCATGGCTGGGGCGGGTCCAGTAAGGACAACGCTGGAGACATGGCCTATTTGCTCACCATAGGCACTAAGTCGGATATAATGATAACATACTTACGTCCGTGTCGTGGGCTTCTTTTCTTGCCCCAAATTCCCGACTGTTCGCAGCTTCCTGCGGAGGTGGAAATAATTGGAAGGGATTGATTTCATTCTGTTGTTTACTCTGTTTCGCTGAACAGGATCGAGCAGTAATGTCTCAATGAACACGACACGCAGTACGTTTATGCCACAGCAAGCCATCAACAGATGACTACTGGTATGCTTGAAATGCCGCGTAGCTGAGGATGAGCTGCTAGTTTCATGGCGATTGTTGTTGAGATGGTTGACGAGACAAACGTCATCATCAGAATCCTTTGCAATTGAATCCCAGTTCACAATTCGATAGCTCACGGTGTATGGCCAGCGTAGGGTAGGCCAACCGACGTAGAAAAGCGCATACGATCTGTCAAGTATGTACATACGCTGCAAACCGCGCCTGGGTCTACGCGCAGATTACATGCGACATCAGTATTTAGCGTATGCGTACATCTGCGTCTAGATGATCGACCCGTGCGAAATGCGACGGCCGAAAGTTCGCCCGGGCTACACAGTCCAGCTTGTATTATGCGGTCAATGGTTGACAGGGCGATAGTATACCAGGCCATTGTAGGGAAACAGTTGCGCGGCCAAGCGAGATGCCTCGGTAGAATGCCCTGACAGCATTGGATCCTTTATGCGGGGAACATCCTCGTCAGATCGTCTCGCATCATAGAACCGAGATGACACCCCGTCCCATCTCACCGGAACGCCGAACGACAGCTTGAAAGTTTAATTCCACCTGTCAAACGTCAAAGTACATCTACAGCTGAGCACATACAAAATCCGAAAGATATCCTCAGACTTCAGGTTCCTGAACGGCCATGCATAGCTGGCCACGTATTGATCGTATTCGCGCTGGTTGTCAGCGAGCGAATCAGTTCCAGCGCTAGTCGCCGAAGCTTCCGCCGCGATGACGCACGTTTGTATTGCTTTGGAAAGCCATCGGCACGGGAGTCAGGTTTGATTCCGGTGACGGTTACTGTGGTGGAGGTATTTGCGTTAGGGCAAGGCGGGACATGTCTGCGGCTTTTGCGTGACCGCGGAGGCATACCATGTTGCTCATTGGGCTAAGCTAAATGACAGGAGTATATATGGATGCTCGACCCGTACCTGGTTGACGGGCTGCCCTTGCACAAAAGTAGACTTATCATCGTTGCAAGTCCCGGGCATTTGGAGATATAGACGTTGGCAACCTCGTCGTAACTGCCCTATTTACATCTCATTGAACTCTCCAATATGTTGCAACTCGCCGCAGCTGCAGCTTTGATAGGTGCCGCCTATGCACAGAACTCGTCGCTGCCTACTGTCGATCTTGGCTACGAGATTTACCAGGCTTCAGGTTTCAACGTTCGTCAATCTTTAGGTTTTGATGTCGGCTTGCTAACTAATCCAGGATACCGGCAACTTCTACAACTTCTCCAACATACGATATGCTGCTCCGCCTGTTGGCAACCTGAGGTTTGCACCGCCTCAGGCTCCAGCAGAAAACAGATCAACTATCAACACTGGCAGTGTATCGAGGTAGGTGCTCTGAGGTTATAGTCTTTAGACGACCAAACTAACGTATACAGAATATGTCCCCAGGCTTCCCCAGGCTGGAATGCACTTGCGGCCCAGTCTTTGACCAGATATGTGCTCGGTCTTCCTACTTCTAACTCATCGTACTCGACACCGGGGGCGAACGCTAGCAGCCCAGTTCCAGTCCCGGATCCCCGCGAATCTGAAGATTGTTTATTTCTGGATGTCTTCGTTCCCGAGGACGTGCTAAGCAAAGCTGGGCAAGGCTATGGGGCTCCCGTTCTGGTGTGGGTCTACGGAGGCGGCTACACAGGAGGCGAGAAAAACAATAACCCAGCAGGGCTACTTGCTGCGTCCGGCAACTCAACCAATGGCGACGTCATTTATGTTGCAATGAACTACCGTCTTGGCGCTATGGGCTGGATGGGTGGTCCTTCGTACCAAGCGGAAGGAGGTGTTTCAAACCTAGGTCTATACGATCAGCGATTTGCGCTTGAGTGGGTTCAGGAGAACATCCACCTCTTTGGAGGTGACAAGAACCGAGTAAGTCGAGCTGGAATCTGAATCTGCAACTGCAACTGACTGTTTTTTTTTAGGTCACTGTCTTTGGAGAAAGTGCTGGAGGTGGATCGATTATGCATCAAATTACTGCATATGGCGGTGCTAACGGATCGGCTCCTTTCCAACAGGCTGTTCCGCAGAGCCCTGGATGGCAGCCTACAACTTCTGTTGTTACGCAGGAGGACGTCTACCAGAAGTTCCTTAAGCTTACCAACACTACGTCTCTCGCAGAGCTGCGTGCTCTTCCATCTGAAGAGATTATACGTGCGAATGCTCAGCAGATCATCTATGATTCTCCGTATGGCACTTTCACCTACGGACCAGTAGTGGACGGTCTCTTCGCTCCTCTGCAGCCCGCTCAACTGTTAGCTCAAGGCCGGTTCGACAAGGACGTACGCGTAATGGTCGGCCATAATGCTAACGAAGGAGCACTTTTTACTCCTTTCTATCTTCCAAACGAGGATGCACTGGAAGACCAGATCTCAAGCGCATTCGCAAATGCCCCAAAGTCGTCCGTGGACTACATTGTTAATACCCTCTACCCTCCGGTGTTCGATGGTTCACTGGGCTACACCAACAACTTTGAGCGCGGCAGCCTCATCGTTAGTGAGGGTGTCTTCACATGCAACACCAACTACCTCTCCAGAGCCTATGGAAACAAGACATACTCGTATCTGTTTGCGATCCCTCCGGCTATACATGGCCAAGATGTTGCGTACACGTACTTCCAGGGAGGTGCTGCTTCTACTTCGCCGACTGGCGTTACTAACACGACCATTGCCATCGCTCTGCAAGAGTTCATCACTAGCTTCGCTGAGAACGGCGTACCAGACGCCATGGGCGTAAAGCAATTTAACATGTACGGTCCCGACGCTACGGTTCTGGAGCTCAATGTCACGGGCATTGAGGATGTACGCGACAGCAACGCGAACGCCCGGTGTGCATGGTGGCAGAAGGCGCTGTACTAAGTGCAGGAAGACGCAGAATCGCCTGATAAAAGGGCACGAATAATCATAATGAATTAATCACATTCATAACAGTACACATGCACATGCAAAATTTTGTGAGGCCTAGGCATGCTAAATCCGCAATCGCGATGTTCCTCCGCCATGCACGGCAGCACTAGGACCCACATCCGTGATTGGTTGATCATAGCTACGTCATTGCACAGCAGCTCAGTCCACGTCCACATGCTTTAAAGCTGTCGTCTCCCGCACACTCACAAGAACCTCATCTAACAAACCATCCAATAACTCAATTGCCACTTTCCTCACCTCTCCTCTACCGACCTCCACATTTTCCAAAACAACTACACTACACAACACACCGTCAACATGTTCCGTCAACAGATTGCCCGCCAGGCCCGCCTCTTCAGCACCACACCCGTCGCACGCAAGAGCCCCGTAGATGCTATCAAGGATGCTGCCAAGGCCGTCGACAGGACAATCTCTGGTGCCGCTGTAAAGGGCATTGAGAAGGGTGGTACGTACACTTTCCATCCATCACGCCTCTCATCTGTATTGCACCGCCTGATGCTCTCTTGTCTCACACAGCCGAGAACATGACGACATCGTACACTGCGCAAGCTTTAAATATCCTGGTAGCACAAAAACACAGAAACTAACGATACATCAACAGAGGAAGTCGCTGGCGCCGTCAAGGAGTCCGTCCCCGAGACCACTGGCCAGGCTAAGGGCCAGGCAAACGAGATGGCTGGCGAGGCCAAGGGAAAGGCCAACGAGCTCGCTGGTGAGGCCAAGGGCAAGGCACAGGAGCTCAAGGGCGAGGCCAAGAGCAAGATGTAAAAAAGTTGATATCCATTGGGAACGATACGTAATGACATGATCGAGACATGCTTCGATGGCATAGCTGCCTCAGGAAGGTGAAGCTAAATTGTCACGGCTGAATGAATGAAATAATGTTTCAATGCCGATAGTGTGGTCTTTGTGGAAAGGTGATACTTGATGGGTGCTTGGTTGACGCTATGCTACTGACCTACTATACGCGCGTCTAGGCTGTAGGCGAACAATCACAGCTTTGGCGTCTCCGTCTACTGGTTTGGTCACACTCGCCCCGATACCTCTACCACATGGCATTTCTGCACCCTCTTCTCGCTTTTCCGCCCTTACGCCCGAACACTATCCGGTTCAAGTTGCCCATGCACCAACTACTGTAGTGTAGCACCAAGCTATATCCTACGTGATCTCTACGCAACTCTGGAAAATACGTTCTCTGGATAACACTCTCTTCATCTCAACAAGACGAAATTGTCAAACCAAAGCATTGGGGCTTGTGACTAGAAAATTTGTGAATATTCCTTTTTAGACTGGCGAAGGACGAGGAATGCCCAAGGTGCTTACTTGTACTGAGCCGAAAAGTAGATTTCTGGCAAGTGAGGCTGCCCGGTGATGGAACACGTTATGGCAGAGGTGAATATCAATGTCATTGTGAAGCGTTGCAAATTCTCCTTCAGTTTTCATAAAGGCGCCGTCCCCTATGGTGTCATATGGTCATTATATCAAAGCAGAAGTTTGAATCTCTAAAGAAACAAGTTTTTCATATCGAACTATGACCCAACATCTTGCAGTCATTTCGTATTAAATACACCTTCCCAGAAACCATTGACAGAGCGGGTGGGTGAGAAGAGAGTGAAGCGAAAAGAACTTGAGAAGGAGAAGAAATGAATGTCTACACTAATCGAGGCAAGTAGAGAAAATAACGTGGGTTTGTTTTGGTGAGATGCAATGACATGTCGTAATGCTTCATCTAATCGTTTTTCCGGAAAGGGTCCATGATTACCCAATCCGATGCTTCGCTCTCACATAAACCACATACCCATCTGCCAGAATAGTTAGATTTTGTTCTTTTGTGTTTCAATCAACATCATAGAATCTTACCATGCCCCTCTTCACCTTGTCACCCTGCCCTTCGTACGTCTCTACAGGCGGCAGTGCGTAGCCGCTCTTGGTCGAACTTACGCTCGTCTCAAAGGTCGTCTGAGTGAGACTACCAGTCAAGCTCGTGAAGTCGGTACTGGAGTCCACCGGGAAAGAAGTAGCGGTAGCATCCGTGTTAGTTGCTGAGCTAATGGGCGGAGTCCAGTAGGAATAGCCTGAGGTAGAAGACCCAACTGGGAAAGAGGTAGTGGTGGCGTCAGTACTGGTAGAGCTGACTACGATAGAAGTTGAGCTGGAAAAGCTCTCGGATGCTGAAATTGAGGAGGTGAAGGACGTGTACTCCGTTTCGGTAGACGTATACGTGCTCGACTCCTTAAGTGTCTCTGAGCTGGTCGAGCTGCTAGATGTGACTAGTGACTCGGACGTGAAAGAGCTGCTAGAAGGTGAGGGCGTGGCAGAAGGAGTCTCGATGGTACCAGATTCACTGCTCAACGCTTCTGATGATGTCTCAGAAGGAAGCACCAAAGTAGTGCTTGATCTGATCGGCCATGTGTACGAAGGGGTCTCAGATTCACTGGCCGAATCTCTTGATGACGACAAGGTCGTCCAGTACGAGAAGCTTTCCGTTGTCGGCGTTGGCTCCGGATAAGTTGTGGCATCCGATGGGGTGGGCGAGAATGTGTCTGTAACGATCGAGCTAAACGAATAGCTATACGATTGCGACAACGTAGATGAAGCAGAGTAGGTCTTGGACGCACTAGATACACTGCTGATATCATCTGTAGAAGATGCTGTGTACGATGGTGTATAGGACTCCGCACTAGACGGACTAGGCGTCTCTTCAGAAGAACTCGGAGTGTATGATGCCGTTGACGACTCTTCGGAAGAAGTAGGCGTGTATGAGGCAGAATCAGTTGTGGAATGCCTGGACATAGTATGAGTCCGAGACCAATCACGTGTGCTGGTGCGACTCCGGGTGGTTCTTGACCTTCTGGATGAATCTGAAGTCGACGATGATACTGAAACGTCGGTGGTTGACGTAGGTGTCTCAGTCGTAGTGTATGACTCCACTGAGGTAAAGGTGATCCAGGAGATGGTCGAGATATTGATGGTCGACGAGTACACAGTGTCTGTTTCAGTCGGACTGCTGGCGCTGCTGGTAGCGTTACCAGGTGGAATATAGTAGCCAGAGGACGTAGTAGTCCCAGAAGTAGTCCCATCACCACTGGATGTCGCTGTAGGCTCAGTGTTTGTTTCGGTCACCGTTCCATTAGAAGGATATGGAGGGGAAATAGTGATGACAGTAGTGGAAGCGATGACTGAGGTAATGACAGTAACATTGGTGCTTGACGTCGAAGATCTCGGGATATAGGAGCTTTGCGAACCTGTCGAGTTGGTACTAGCTGTGGAAGTCAACGAAGGTATCGAAGACGCTGTTGCAGTACCTGTGCCCCAAGTAGAAGAAGCTGTACCGGTGCTGTTACTGTAAGGCGCGGAAGTCGGGTACGGTGGTAAAGATGGGTGGTATCCGGATCCGGAAGAATGAGGTCCAGTTGAGAGAGAGATGCTCACAGACGAAGAGCTACTACCCCAACTACTTGCTGTAGCCTCTGTGGATGTAGAGTTTCCAGATGAAGTTCGGCTGTGTCAACATATTAGTTCAACAGGAACTGAACACGAGAACTTATCATAACTCACGATGTCGTTGGGACAACCACCGATGTAATGACCACGACGCTAGTGTAGACAATTGTGGAGGGCCCTGGTGCCGTGAAGTTTGCTGACGAAGAGGGTGTTGAAACCGGAGGAATACCAGTAGACAGCGAGATGCTAGTAGCACTGCTGATCAAAGTAGGATAAGTAGGGGAGTAAGGCGGTGGCGGCGCATACTGCCGTGGCCGTATGTGCTGTGGAAAGTTCACTAGATAAAGCTGTCAGTCCATATTGAAAGACGAAAAGAAACTAGATTCTCGATGTGGTGGTTGACAAGGTAAATGCTTCCAGCAGCAGTGTTAAAACTGAAACTTACATAGCGCCCGCTCGGCAGCAACGAGCGTCAGAAAGGCCGCAAACGGTATACAAGTACTGAGCTTCATGACTCTTTGTAGGTCACAGAAAGCACTTGTTCTAGGAGTCAAAGCAATGAACGAGTGGTAATAGAGAAAGGAACGAGAGGCTATGTTTGGCTGACAACTAGAGCTGAAGGGCTTGTGCCTCAAGTGAGTGAGAACAACGATCTTATATATGAAGAGGTGCGTTTCACCGCGATGGTAGAATGGTGTGATCCTATCGCGGCTGTGCTGCAGCAACAGAACAACCGGTTAGCCCTAACACGAGCATGCAACACGGCATCATGCTTCCTCTCATGGTATCCACCTTCCAAGTCATCGAAGTACCAAACTTGACGGCAGTCGGCGTACAACCTATGATGCTTAGGTTATTCCTATCGACATATTGGCCTCCAGATTTTGACTTTGTGAGTTCTTGGAGTAGCGGCCTTGTCTGAAGCAGAATTGCACCACCTCGATAGACCATGATGGCCAAGACTGCTTTGCAGCGATCCGTAGGCAAGGTAGTTGGTGTGTTCGTATAGATTGGTAGTGTGACAAGATGCTGGTCATCTTGAATCTGACTAGAAACAGCAATTACGGGATGGTAGATAACGGACGCAGGCCAACGTCACACTGCAGCGCAGCAGCCGCCACCGGTAGTGCAGAAGGAGGCGAAGATGGGAAAGGCTTCAAGGAAGGAGTTCACAGATGACGAAGTGATCCAACCTACCGTTGTTGAGGTTGAAGAGATTGATACAGCCACTTCTCTGGGCATGGTGTTGTTGCGAGCCAATGGATCGGCGTAACTTGACGTTGAAGAATGTACCCAATGCCGTTACGCTCGACCATGCTCGTGTTTTGGAGGCATTACACGAGTGACACAAGAAGATGAAGTCGACTGGAATACCGCCTGACAGACGCCTTGCGGTGCTTCTTTCCCAATAGCAAGAAATTCTGTACAGGAAGAGGTATTATAACCGAACTGCAATGCATTCCACTGATCAGTACTTGAGTCACATGAATATGGTTCGTTGCAGGATCAGTAGGTATTCTGTAATTGCTTTCGGCAGATTGATCGCGATGTCGGCATTGCCGCCTCCTGCTAAATATTGTTTATTACCACAGGTTGTGCAATGTTCAGGCTCTCTAGAGCAAGTAACATCGATACGATATAAGAGCTTGTCAGAGGCGTGCAGCAAAAGGACCAAGGACGACTCTCGAGTTTAGGGACCGCACTGAACAGCTTGTATATTTTCGTGTGGAATTTGCCATCACTAGCTCGATGCACAGATGCAGGAACCAAGTTCCGGCTCAGGGTTGTGCGTCTTACAGAAAACCCCGCGGTAAGACAAGGCCTCAGGATGGTTGGTGCAGCTATCCGCAAGAGCTTCCGATGGATTCAGGCGTAGTAACGTAGATTGACGGCGATGTAAAGCCAAACCTGCTGATGTAAAACTTGTTGCGCATCGCACAGGGTGTATTCGTTGTTGCAATGGAACAGATCTGCTGAAACCATCATCCACGGTACGAAAGTGCTGTTCACGACGCTAACTCACCATTAGCGTCATCACGTGAGCCAAACTATCTGTTCCAGCGTTACTTCGACGAGATCATCGTACGCATAGGCACACTCACGCAGAAGGCATGAGTGACAAGTATGTGATTCGCCACGTAACAGAACATTGTGCGTAACTAGGTTCCAGAACTGGTATGTGTTGCACATCCCTCGACAGGCCGCTTCGAGGGTGTTACCCGTCACGGAACCACTGACTGAACAGCCAGTTCTCATTCATGTTTTGGGCCTCTGCGCAATCCTTCTCTTTGTGTAGTAGATCTTCAGACCCCTATTGAAAGCCATTTTGCGTATGACTATGATGTTCGCAAAACCGAAATGCAACATGCAGCTGTATACCGAGGTTTTTGACGATACATCACGTGCAAGTCACACACAGTAGGAATGCACGATGAATCGCATACGACTAATAGCCGTTACAATTATGTATTACAAGTAAGCACTTCGGGTTGAAGTGTTACCGAGAGAGGAGATCGCTATACAGGCGACAGCAACCTCGAAGCGCCTGCAGAAGGATACGCTTGTATGCTGAACATATGGAGCTTTTTCTGAGCCCATGTGAAAAACTCCACGCAACGCCTCCAGTCGTAACCTCGTGAACGACACTGTACAAAAGGTATCATGTGCGTGTGAAACCAGAACCGTTACCCAAAAGCGTAGCAAAGTATCAAGGCAGTCAACACACAAGACCCAAAGAGGATCATACAAAAGGGCCTTTGGCCTAAGAAAAAGGAATAAACAGAAGAAGGGAAAGAAGCCTAGTCCCAGTTGACAAGGCTATTGCCGTTGTCTTGGTCGTTCGCGGACTGGTCATCGAAGGACTGTGTAAAATCACCGCCTTGGAAGTCGAAGAAGGCACTGTAGTCACCATTGCCAGGTGTCAAGAACGAATCGTTGGAGTAAAAACCATCGGATATAGCGCTCGGCATTGATAATGATGTGGTATCAGAGACGGGCTCAGTCTTCAGATTAAGGCCTGAGGATAGAGTCTGAGCGGAACCAGTAGCGTTCTCTGACATGCTTGCGCTGCTCGGTGTCCGTGTAACCTTGTTGGGGTTGTAGGTGTAGGTTGGAGCAAATGGCTGAGGAAGATTGTCGCTACCAGCCATGAAGATAGCAGTGCGAGGATCGTTCTGATCGAGGACGGAACCCAAGAACTGCTGTGACTCAGGTGGCATGGACAAGGTCAAAGGGTTTGAGTTAAGTGCTTGCGAACTGTATGGGTAGTTCGTTGGGCTGTAAGAATAGGAAGTAGGCGTGTTAGGGTCGCTTTGAGCAGTTGCAGCGTCATGGACTGAAGCCGCATTTGGCGAAGCAGTCTGTGGTGAAGATGACTGGCGATGTTGAAGCGAATGCGCAGTAGGCGAACGCGATAGCGAAGGGCGCGTTGGTCGCTCTACTGTTTGGTTTGATTGCTGGAAAGCTTGCGGTGGTAGAGACAGTCTTCGGTTGAGCTCGGTCTGTGGCGTCGTGGTACCTGCACTTGCCGGCTGAGCTGATGGATCAAAGTGCGATGCGCCGTGAGGCAGTTGAATCGAAAGAGCGCGCTGGTGAGACTGGGTCCGCTGAGGAATGTGGTACGGTGACTGACGGTAGCCCTGTTGTGGTTGAGTAGAAGTCGGGCTGAACGGCTGCGCTTGCTGGAAACTCTGAGGAGAAGCCGGTGTGAATTGTTGTGGTGGTAGCATGGAAGGGTTAAGCCAGTTGTTTGCCTGTGGAAGTGAAGCACCATTGGCTGGATACTGCTGACCAAACTGTGGGAACGCCGGGCCTTGATTTTGGTACTGCGACATGAACATGTTTCGGACACCGTGCTGTGTCGCAATGTAATCATGGAGCTTCTTGTTAAACATGACAGAGGTAGTGTGCAGATGCGCATTCAAGCGCTGGTACTGGGTGGGCAGATCATCGTCCTCCTCTTCGTACATCTCTTCATTGATGACATCCTGTTCAGTCACACGCAAAGCACGGCCAGTACGCTTCTTGTGAATCTCAGAAGCCCTGCGTGCCGACTCAATGCGAGCCTCTAGACTACGGTCGCTGCGGCGCGAGGCAGCAATGTAAGCACTAACGAACATTAGAATTGGTTACATGTAAACTGAATTGAGATAACAAACCGCTCCTGGTTCTCTTCATGAGTGCGCTCGGTCTTGACCGGTCTGGTCGAAGTAAAGGTTCGACGTTCAGCAGGCATGGTGAGGGTTCAGACGACAGATGGCAGATGAAGCGTGGTGGTGTGGCAAAGGTGTGTGGGTGGCGGCGGGGTAGCTGACAGATGGCGGAGTCAGCACAACAACAGATGCTGGATTGATACAGTTCGAGGGGTACGTCTAGCAACGACTTCGACTGTGAGGAATAATGGAAGAAAGAGAAAGTGCGAGGAGTGGGCGGGCAAAGTATGTAAACGGAGAGGGGAAAAGTGGCGACTGTCCACGCGGGTGCGGATGTGCTGGGCTGGGCGGAGCAGGCCTAAAGATGGGCCGAAAAACAACGGAGCTAGAAAGGCGCTCACGTACCGGCACGACAGGGTTTGAACAGGACGCAGCTCGATACAGATACGCGACGAGTGACGTGAGGCACAGTAGCAACGGCCAAAGTTGGCCGCGGAACCCAAAGAGGCAGAAGATTGGTGCGAAAGTGGGAACTGGCGCTGGGACGTCAGCGATCGAGGTGTGAGGGGCGTATGAGTGGTTCCGATGCGCACAAATCTCTGTTTGCGGGCCGGGGGAGGGTGAGCCAGGATAATCAGGTGGCGGAGCCTAGCGGGCGAAGACTTGGTATTTCGATGGCAGTAAACAGTTTGCGCATGGACGCTTGCAAAGCAGATCGATACTCGTCTGAGGGATTGACGAGGCTGCTAGGGGTGGTTGGTTGGTGGGTGGTGAAGCAGCAAGCAAGCGGATTAGGAGCAGTACGAGTGTGTTACGTCGAGGGCTTGCCTAGCATATGTTATAGCAGCAGTGGGAAGAAGCAATTGCAGTCTTCTGGAATTTGACCACACAATTCCTCCCAGACAGCGGCAGGGCAGCGTGCCAGAAGCTTGCAGTTCCCAGTCAGTCCCCGCAGCGCCTGGGGGACGGCTAGCAGCTGATGTAGCCAGTCAAGGGCAGCGGCAGAAAGCCCGGCGTGTTCTGGAGGCCAGTCGGCGATGTGTGTGGAGTAGGGGAAGAAGGTTCGCGGCTAGCTCTGTGCCAGGCTCAATGGCTGCAGATTACCCTCGGCACCCGCACGCCAGCGACAGGACAACACCACGCCCGTGGCTTGGCCCAGCGCTGGCGATCGAGCACGCTAGCATCTCTGTGGCACTTCCCGCCGATAAACGAGACGCGTCAACATCATATCACAGCTGGTTCCTGGGGGGTGTTGGCATGTCTGCCATCGCGATCGCATCTGGCATGTTGCTGGCGTTGTGGGCGGGGTCAAGCAGCCTCTGTTCCGGGTGGGCTGACTAACAGGCCCGCTCTGGCTCCGGCACCTTCTCCCACCTGCGCTGCGACGCGACGACGTTTACAGCGTGCCTGACTACCACCAACTACCATAGTAATAATCAATTTCTACTTTTGCTCCACTCCACCCACGCTCACCCAAACAAACGTGCGCCGGCTATTGTGACCAGCGCAATCGCGATCGCGCCCGCGCAGAGGCTTCCGCAAACTGCTCAACCAAACGCGAACGCACATGCTCACCTAAAGTGGCCCGCGCTATGGAGACGCAGCCGTCGGGTTGCCGTTGGCTCGTTCCCGTCTCCGTGGGCTTCCAGTCAGCGCCCACGGCTGATGCTGTAGCGAGTCTAATCCTGCGCCATCACGTCGTGCCTCATCATGCACCCCCAAACAATACCGAGTTTTGGCGACCCTCATCTGCAACTATGTGCAATGTCCAAAACGGCTGGTTTCACCGTGCTGCACAAATCTCATGACAGCCCATCGCCTGGGTCCAGGAACAAGGGGCTCCCTGATCCAAACAACAAAACCTGAGATACGCGACCGTCATATCGGGCATAGCTCCGATCTGATCGAACTTCCCACCCATTTTCGGAGCCCTGATGCGCCCTGAGAACTTTGCTGCCCACTGTCTAGGACGTGCGTGCCGATCGCTCGATAAAAACATGTCGCCGACTCCCTGGTCTACGACAATAATCACTGCTGGTCTCTCTGCCTACTACGCTTTCTGTACCAGCTACAGACCATGTGTCAGAAGAAGCGACGGCGCTCTGTCACTACCACGACCAGTGCAACGCTGTCGTTCCCCAGACTATTGGAAGTATGGGAAATTGAGTCCGATCGTCTGAATTGGACTATTTGTCACCATGGTATTTAACCTAGACCCGGCCGGCCGCCGACGTCACACGGCATGCCTCCTTCCTTCCATCGCTTCTGCCCCGCTGCGAGTGCCCACAGCCAGATCGCCGGGGTGCTAGTTTCGGCCTGTCATTGTATCAGCCAGTCAATTCCCGACAACCCCTGTTTTTTCACTTAGCTTCAGATCTCAAGATCTCATCTTAGATGAAATATCTCCGCCCGTCGTGCATTTAATCGGCTCTTTGTGCACCGAATGAGCAGGAATCATGCTGGAGAGTGTCCAACAAAGGCATCTAGACGCTCAACGTTGCCTTTCTCTCAGCTTGGCTCACTTCATTTAGCACGTCCAGCCGTCCTTGGGCTTGCTCGCCATCAAACACACTGAATTGCTTTCGTTCACTGCAGGGCTCTGAGTGACCATGGTTCTGGGAGCCCTTTGACTGCGGACATGTATGATCAACCAACTCCTTTTTCAACCAAACTTGCCACGTCCCATTTCCCTTGGGCTAATCTCATGCTTTGAGATCGTCGTCAAATGGCGCAGGTTCCACGTTGCTACGATAACTGGTACACAACGCTCCGCATCAACCTTAGGCAGAAGTGACGTCGCGTAGGATTGGCTTTGCGCCATCTTGTTCCCACATGTGAAGGAATCTGGAGCCGGCGCACAAGATTCTAGCCCAACGTACGTTTAGCTGCATGATCTTGCATCCGAGGCGGTTACGATAACCTTTGCGGCATCCTGAACACAATTCGTTCCATGGCGGCTTTTGCTCCCGCACCTCAAGCAGCCACTCAACTGCTAGGGTTCCTGAAACCCCTTCAATTTTTTCAGACTATCTGTGATTAACACTATTGGAATGAAGCAAGGCTGCAACACAATCTGACTGTCTAGTTCCATGCCGAGACGATGAACAACTTATACCAATGCGGCAAGTGGAGCGCCTACGCCACTCCGCAGCAGCCGTACCGGTTACCCTTTAATCTGCCTACTACTCCGCCGTTACGTTTTCCATGCCATCCACCACAATTGCGTGACGGTGGAACGGTCTTAGAATACAGCCTTGGAACATGGCTTTTCCAAAATCCCCAATAGATGAGCCTTCCGTCGTCTCAAATATACGGCCAACGGCTGGGCGTTGTGACGGGCAATTCAGTTTATTGCGGTCTGCAACGCCGCCAAATTTTTGTGGGCAGTACAATCTTTCTTCCTCAATTCGGAAGGTATGAATGTCTCATACCATTACCTCCAAATTACACAACGCCAGAATACCGAGATTCGTTGCCATGCCGCTCCGCGGGCCCTAACGCACGGCTGCCGGTTAGAACTCGCTTGCATGCACCTCTCAGCGGCGATCTGTCCCCTCTCCAATCAAACCTGCCCCTCAGAAACCCCTCTTCGAAGTTATCGTTCCTTCTTTTTCGTACCGTACGCGGTCTCGGGTTTCCGTAAAAGCTCAAGTCGACGTGGATGCGCTTAATCTGCCGCATTAGCTTGCCTTATGTGCGATGGGCCAGGGCTAGCTTGCAGCAAGCCCCTTGGAGATGACTGGCTGATAGCACATCGGAGAGAACTCCCACGAGCAGTCCGTACATTGGTTCCCTCAACCGTTTTGCTATACGGAGTGCTTGAACCGCCATTCATGACTGGGTTCGCAATCCTGCGAGATGCGTTCTGTGGAGTTCGCCACTGTTCATCCTGTGATCGGCAGCACAGCCCTGTTATCGGTTTTAGGAATCCTGTGCCTCCCGCAGAGGAACAATTATGTCCGAAAGTTCCAAGAGCGATCAACCTCGTATAGGCGGTCTGCACCACACGTCGTGTGTAAGCACCTGGGCATTCTTTAGCGAAACAAATGATGCGGTGAGGAGATCTCGATGCTGTACACTCATTCTAACTCAGACCCAGCTCTGCGTCGTCCTCAATCACTGTCTGATTGCGAAAGTCTTTTCCATGCGTTCAATTTGTAGTTTTCTGTCAAAAGTATCTCTTCCCGCACATCATTGCAAGCTGTTACCAGCGTCTCTATAGCAATGCATGATTACTCATGCAAGTAAGCAGACCGCTCCATGTGTGCGAGTGGTTAATCTTGGAGGGCCCAAAAGGGTCCAGCGGAACGTTGCTTCTTCCCTCCTTTGTACAACACCGCTTATACAGGCGCCTGTAACCCTAGGCCTTACAGTTTACAACAGCCACCAGCTCCGCTATGACACCGCCGCATCCAGGCCACCGGCTTGGCCTTTTACGTGGCCAATGGTCTTCACGAGCATATTCGCAGTACGGCATAAGCAAGCAGGCAGCGCATACAGCTCGTATCGGGCCGTGCAGCAAGCCCAGATTCCGACGTCCGGTTAGTAGGGACAACGCAGCAGCAGCTTACTTTTTGGCTTTTCGCGTCCGCAGAATCAAGAAATTGTAAAGTGTTTGGAATACCCGAGACGATGAGTAAATGACCAAGCAGAGCCACGCGATTTGCAGCCATGTTAGCGTTATCGCATCATATTGAGGCGGAGGAAATCTCCTGTGTAGCTAGCACCGACCGTGAAACTCGAGGCTAATCTACAGCATGGCGATAAACTTGCAGCGGCCCTCGAAGAAAACACAGGCTATTTTGGAGCGGTAGATGTTACTCCTGCGCGACAAGTGGCGATTAAGAACGGGTCCCCACACGTCCTGTCTCCAAGGCTGTCCTACACGGTCAGGTGGCTGCTTACTCGCACCTAACGCCACGGGCTCCTACTCCCTGGACTTGTTTTCAGATGGGTTGATCTAGCATATACATATACAAATAGCAAAAGAGCAGGATGTGAATCAGGTAGAGGTGAAGATTCCAATTGACCCTTAGCAGTATTGTACAGCTGTCTGAGGAAAGCCGAATCAGAATGTAGCCTTCACTACCATGTCCACGAAGTCTTGTAGTCAAGATGAGATGCAGTCCGCAGAGAGCCAGACTGGCTTGCTGTTCCATGACACTGGGCATTTAGGCGCGCTGTCTTCGAGATCTTTGCCTTGTGCCAACCAAGTGTAAAAAGCGGCGCGATGTAATTGTGGTAATATGTCAAATTTGCAAAGAAGCAGCTTCTCGAAGTGCTTTTGTAACCATCTGCGCATCTCGTCTTCCTGTGTTTTCTCTGGTTTCGTCTTCTATAGAGCAGTATATTGATACCTACAGATGCGATGGAGTGCCAGGTACCAGTAGTTTTCTGATCTCACTCTACCTATGCTTCTCAACTATCAATGCACGTAAACTCAATCTTCCTGTTCGTAGATTCTATGTAGTCAACCAGACTACCATAGGTTTTATTTAAGAGGTGGACAATGTTACTCGAAAACGGAAAGAGCAAACGCATCCTATGAAGAAGCTCGTATCTGACAATCGAGGTATACCTGGTTTGAACAAGCTCTTTCGTTCCTGCAACCTCAATGCCACCTGCCTACGTATCTACGTATGTCATCAACAGGCACCTTCCAACAGTCACGTTTCTAGCATATCTCCTGTCGTGCATGGTGCAATCTGGTGAGAAGGCTAGTCGCATTTGCATCACGGCACTAAGATTGTTAGTAAAAGTTCACAAAAGCTTGGAGCCCAAAGGAGACTGCGAAGGTATACCTGGGCAATCTCAGCGTCAGGCAGAGGTACAGGATACCATGTCGCCGGCCGGCTAGGTGCTGTATGGGCAGGTGGTGACACCAATGTCCCTTTCCTGGGTAACTGCAGAGCACAGCAAGGCACGCTCTCGCCCCACTCACAAGTGCGCCTTCACCTTCACTTTCGCTCCTGCCTGCCACGGAGCTAATTTCCTCCGTGACTGCAAACGCTGCCAGCACGTCATATAAACAACTTTTCTGAATTTCCGTGTCTTCTCTTCTTCACGATACTCATCAAACGCTCCATCATCTCTGCAGCTGCATCACTTCAAGTCAAATATACTTCAATTCAGCTCTACTCAGCTCCATCTCCACCCGAAATCGAATTACTGCTATCAACATGTTCGGCTACAAGCTCCTCGCTATTGCTGCACTGGTCTTGGCTGTCGTCGCTGCGGACTGTGAGTATTTGTTCCACACGTTTTACACCACACAAGTTGACAAACTTTCCAGCCGTCTGCGCGCCCGCTGCCACCATGACTGCTACCGTCACCATCACCGAGTGCATTCCGCAGCCTGGCAAGCCGTCGTATGCGCCACCTCCCGCTGAGTCGGTCGTCTCCTCCGCCCTGAGCAGTGGACTGTTTACTACCAGCGTTATCCTGCCTCCCCCCGGACATCCGATTCCCACTTCAGTTACTCCTCCTGCGTCTTCCACGCTCATTGCTCCCTCTGGTGAGACCTCTGGTGCTTCTGCCTCTTCGACTGCGTCGGTTACTACAACGGTGGTGGCTACATCATCCTCAGGTCGTCCTGGTGAGCCCGAGGCAAGCAGCACTTCTTCTCCCCCTGAGACTGCTGGCGCCGCTCTTGCAACACCTGCGGTCGGTATGGGCTCGCTCGTCGCCATGGGCGCCGCAGCGTTGGCAGTCATGGCCTGAGCCATTTGACATGTATTGGCCGTCTTTACGGGAATGGGGTATCATCCTTCGGCAAACTAGCTAGTTACCGCGTGATATAGCATCTTTATAGCTTTTCACAAGTCTAATACAAAAAGTGGCATGGTCTACAATGTTAGGGACTAGAGCACCTCACAACATTCATGAAGCTGTTCACGGCCCACAAACTCTGTGAATAACCACCAAGCTAATTATTCCCAATTCGTCTGAATCACCATCTCTAGCACTCCGCATGATACATTCAAAGGCTCGAAGCTCCCGTTTTGGTAAGTGCTGATATGAATATTGAGAGGGGTGTGTCGTGAAGGAGACGAGTTTCGCGACTAAGTTACAGCCTAGAACAGAGCATGTGTCCCATGACGAGCTGTTTGCTCATGTAAGAAGACAACCTTGATTTTGAATAGTCAGACAACAAGGATGCATGCGTATCAATTGAAATGTCTTTGTAAGATGCTCAAAGTCTCTCGCGCGAGGAAACTGTTCATGCCAATATCTATTCTCCGTGTTTCCCATTTAGTGACTGCTCAAGCAAGGCACTATCCCGCTTGTTTGTATCTCGTCCTCAGCTCATCAATCTCGCGCTGAAACTTCTCCATGTCGTCAAGGATATTACTCGAATCACTCCTCCCTTCGCCTTCCTTTCCACCGCTTATGTTCTCATCAAGACCTAGCCTTCTCTCGCTCTCCTCAATTGGCGAGTACAAAGCGTGTTCATTCTCGGTCTTCTCATCCACAGGTTCATACGTTCTTCTCAGCGAACTCTCGCTAGCTACACTCGATCGCCTCTGTTCTGTACTTGTGCGACGATACTCTGTGCTCGTTCTTCGACTTTCCGTAGGAGAGGAATAGGACACATGAGGCCTTTGCTGGTCAAGGCTTGAGCGATTTGACTGTCGACGTCTTGGTGGTGGCGGAGGTGGCGGCATATTGCTTCCTGTACTTTCTCCGGAGACATTGCGATGGGTGTTGCGATTAGATGATATAGATGAGGTGCGGTGCACACTAGGTGCAGGCGAAGAAGGTTGTGACTCTAGAGTGCTCCGACGAGACGACGGAGGCTCAGGAATAGATCTCGGCATTCGACCCGAGCTCGACCGCTGTGGCAACTCGGTACTGGAAGAGTTTGCGCTTGAGTTGCCTAGGTTCGCAAGCCGTGCGCCGTGCCGTGAGGGTGGAGGAGGGGGTGGTGATTTTGCTCCGAACAATGGGTCGAGGGTATTTGGACCCGGGCTCTGTGGGGCATCGACTGAATGTTGGGAGGATATAGTAAGGTTTGAACTGCTTCGAGATCTATTGCCTGTAGTTGTAGTCTTGAGCTGACTTTGTCTCCGAGATAACGGCACGGGCGGAGGTGTCTTCTTTTGTCGAGTTGAACCCTCTGACGGTGTTGAAGGCTGACTCGTTGTCGGTAGTATTGGTGGGGACTGTAGTGGTGTCGTATCCTGTGTGCTGATATGGAGGGACTGCGGCGCAGCAACCGGGGTTGGTGGGAGTGGCTTCTGCATATCTGAACTGTCGGTTCGTCTAATAGCTGGAGGAGAAGGTGCTTGTGCTGGTTCGGTAGCGGCAAAGCTTTCGAAAGACACTGTCTGTGGCTGTCTCGGCGCGACCAGCTTCCCGTGTCGATGCTTGGGTGCAGGTGGGGGCTTCTTTTTGCCCTTCTTCACTTCGGATACCAGCCCCATACTCTCGTCCTCGTCAGATCCAGCCATATCGACAGATGTACGCGGAGAATCTGCATGTGTCTCTTGCGGGGGCTCGAATAGCGACTGCCGCGAGATTGACGAGGTATCTGTGCTACTGCTAGTCTCGAACTGTGCGCCAGCAAGTGGTTGTGACACGCTTGTGGGCTGCGGAGGCGGACCGGATGGTCGCGGAGTTGGCTTTCCGGTCATGAGTAGGTTCTTGAAGCTCTCTACGTCTAAAGATGCCCTGCTGCTGCCCAACATTGGTCTTCCCGTATTCGTCCGCTCCTCGTCGTTCTCCCTTTCTTGCGGTTCTAGTGACGCCAGCGTTCTCGAAAACGGATTCGCCGGTACGTTGCTCGGCGGCGGGGTCGCTTGAGGGTGGTTCACGTATGGACTTGGACTTGGGGGCACGTCTGCTACTGCCATGGCGTCTTTCCCAATAACTTGAGCATTGGCTTCGCCTGCTGTGACTGAACTGTTGGCATAGCCAGCGGGTGTTACGGGGGGCGGGGGGCTCGCAGGAGGACCTTGGCTCGATCGCCTGTCTCTGAGCTCGCTCAGAGTCGCATGCTTGTCGTCAAACGAGTAGGGTGGGATTGTCGTAGTGGGAGAAAGTATGCGGACAGACTTCTTTGTCTTTGTCGGCGGAGGGGCGGCATCTTCGAGCACTGTAAGACAATTACTCCTTGAATGCCAGCAGACGCAGAAAGGCAAGGCGAGGGAATACCATGGTCGTTGTCCTCCCTACGCGCCTCAGACACACTGCTATCCGTGTTGATGAAGGAGGTCTGCGGGACGGCCGCGGGCTGACGAGGAGCTTGAGAAAGGCGGAAAGGGTTCCCGGACGACATGGCGGGCGTTAAAAACAATGCATTATTCTATTTACATGGAAGAAGCTTGGGTGAGGCGGTGAGATGGTGCAGCGCAAGAAATGCTGCTGCTGATGGTCGGCTCTGCGACTTGATCATCGCCGATATGCAGGTGCTGGCGATCCGGCGCGGGACAACGAACAGACCCCACCATCGTACCTCGTACGCATTGTTGCCTACCAATGGAGAACTCGGATATGCATGTGTCACAATCCTGCAGACGATATCTGTGTTTTACAGATGGGCCTTGTGCGATAACTGACTCGTATTGAAGAATGGGCTTGTTGTAAGAATTGACATCAGTCCAGTTCTCTGAAACCGCGGATCACCGCTAATGTGCAGTCATCTTCGCAGCGACCAAAGCTATCTACGTCTATCTCTATCTCTGCCTCCATAGTACGCTAGTCGACATACACATGCCATCCAGCCTGGCAGCCAAACCACTTTCGCGCCAAGTTACCTCCACTCTCTGTCGGTTGACTAAAAGCGACTTTGGCCTTGTCGACGTTTAGCCCATAGAGAAAGTCGGATCTTACGGAATCTAACAGTCTGGTAGCAATACCATTCTTTCTGTGCTGATTCGAAGTCCATATACGCGATATGCCCAGGGTCACTGGATCCGAGTCGGTGCTGATAGAAATAGAAGAGCTCTGCGACACGGCAGCATCTCCATCTTCCTGTTCGAGTGAAGTGGTGGAGTTCAAGACCCTGTAGGCTTCCCAAATACGCTCCGCCAGGCATGCTCCTACGCACTTGTTGCCTCGAATGTATAGATATATCTTGAATCGATCGACAAGGGGCACGTTTGCTTCACTCTTCACTGAGGACTGCTGTTTCGAACTCGCAGTTCTTCTTTCAGTCGCGTCTGCACAGGCTGTCCGGTTGGTCTGTCCCCAAAGCTCATCGTCTGATATTGGAACAGCTGCAAGCTCCGTATTCACGACCTTCAGCACGTCGCTGGCCCGGTTGCGCAGCGCCAGTGTATCCTTCCTTCCGACCACAGCAATAAAGCCCCCCTCACCACTCCATATCTGATTCTTCCTGAAGCGCTCAACGACTGGCTTGGTGAAGTCCACTCCACCAAGGTTCATCGCATGAAACTTCTTGTGTAGCGCCGCGTCCTCAGCATGCGACGGTATATATTGCATCCCACATGTCTTACACGTTTTCCGCGTCTCTGATGCCAAGTCTAACTGCATCTGCACCATCTGCTTCTTCTTAGGCGCAGGCTTCGGCGAGCTTTGCACATTGTGGCTCTGTTCTACAAGGGCTTCTTTGACGGGCGCTCTAGGCTTGAGTTGCTTCTTGAATATCGAGAAGACCGGCCGCCGTTTCTGAACAGGCGGCGGCGAGCTGCGTGGGACTGGGGACGACGGTGGACTAGACTGAGGCGGTTCGTCTGAGAAGACTGCGGGCGAATCTTTCGGGCTGGATGGAGGAGGGGTAGAGCTTCCGCGTTCAAGAGACGATACGATGACCGTGGGAGCAGCATCGAGTGATGTTAAGGCTGTGGATTTGGTGTATTCGATAGTGGTCTCGACGCGTCTTCGTTTGGTAGGCGGTTCCTCATCGTAGAGTTGGCGCTTTGTTTGTCGCGAGTAGGTTCTCACAACCTTCCTATAACCTTGTTAGACGTGTAAAATATCCTCAATATTATGACTTACTTTGCTCCGAAAGACGACATAGGAGCGCCGTTGCGATGTGAGGTAGGAATTCCGAGCGCTGGATAGCCCACGCGACAGACGCGTTTTAGCGCGATGCGCTAGTATCACCTCCACACGACGTCACCCCTCTTCTAGTCACATGTCCCCAACCCAACCTTGTAGGATTATGATCCAGCGTGCAGGTCATAACCATCAAGTCTTTCATTACCTGATGGTGATGACCACGTCTTGGTTGTATTTGATGGTAATCAATGAGTGCAGCTATCTCAGGCCACCAGTTACCCCTCCTAACCAGGAAGGTGCGTCTGCCTCGCGTCGTTTAGCCTGATCCTGCGTCTTCGTATCCCAGCCATGAGTCAACGGCCGTGAAGAAGATAAACTGTTTAAGACTGCATACACATTGAACTCTCCTTGGCACACTGGCTTCATTGCATCCTTCCTCTTTGGCAGCATCCGTTTGTGTACTGCATCTCAGCCAACATGGCCGGACAATCGACACCAACACAGACGAGCGCATCAGTTCCATCACCCATAGTAACAACTACGCGTCTGATAATCCGTCCTATGCGTCTTGAAGATGCCCCAAACACAAGTCTCCATGCAAATGACCCGCTGATCGCTCAATACATGAGGAACACCTTTCCCAACCCATATACACGTTCCAGTGCCGAGCAATGGATCAACATGAACCTCGTA
>Ga0265797_10003297_pt1 | contig 26018 bp, 40 predicted proteins | sample P2T30metagenome_FD_192433 | JGI IMG/M metagenome (GOLD analysis project Ga0265797, IMG submission 192433) | Plant litter microbial communities from East Loma Ridge, Irvine, California - P2 T30 | ecosystem: Environmental > Terrestrial > Plant litter > Unclassified | place: USA: California... | reverse complement strand
ATGAGCGTATTCGCCCATACCCATGGTTCTAGCTCCAATACCCTAGGCGGCTCTAACTCTTCCTTGATTGACGGTTTCTGGGATACTGTATCAGGCGAGGAAGGAATGTCGGGGGAGGACGGTACGACTCCGCTCTCATCCAGTACAGTCATGTCCACTGAAGAATCATTGGACTCTTCATGTTGAACAGGTGGCGTTTCTTGAACAGTCTCGGGTTCTATCGCTCGCTTCGACCGTCCCGTCAACGACCTGATAGTCTCCGCTAGGACTTCGCTCATACTTCTACGCTTCGGTCTTGGGTTCGCATCGAAGTTTTCGGGAAGGATATCGTCCGGTGGTCGCTGTCTGAACTGTTGTGGGAAGTGGACTAGCAGTGGAGATCTGACGAAGCCATTTTTTAGGAAATACCAAACTAGTTTCGTATCGCATAAAGAGGGCAGGAAAGTATCGGTACTGATATCTTGTGCTGCTGTTCTTCCGATTTCTATCATCAGCTACATGCAGGCTGAGTGAACTTACCATATTTCAACCACTTGATCCATTCTGAAGCCGCATACGCCTCCTCTTGGGCTTGTTGTCGCATTCGCTCGATGAGCTTGGCAAATCCAATAGCTACAGCAAGATTGTTCTTGACAGCCAGGGGACTCAGTCCTAGGTGGGAGTAGCTTGATCTTCTGATTAGCGAGTCCTGCAAGAGAGTCCGCTGAATACGTACACCATACTCCACCCCCACATTTCTTCGAGTAGAAGGACTACACGTTCTATTGATGGTCCCACACTTTCGGCAAATACACTTTGGATTCGCTTGTAGCTAGTCTCGAGGGATACCTCCCATTTAGCAATTGTCTACCTGTCAGCTAGCACCAAGGAATGGATGAGGAAACGTACTCTTCCGGTGAGCCTATTCCCAAGCCATTCTGCGACTGCCGGTGATCCTCGACCTGTAACGAGGAGTTGGAACAGATGAGCATGCACCTCTTCTATCGATACTAAAGTCAGCACTGTCAGCTCTCTAAAAATTCACCTCCTCGTTGTTCTCCACAAGATTCAAGCTCTTCTCTCCATATCATCGTTTGTTTCTCGCCCTCCTTGAAAGCATCTCCGACGGATTCCAAGCCTCTCAGTACGATGTCTATAAATCCACTCAGGCGATCACAACTCCTCGCTAGCTTCAACAGTTGTTCATCGATCACTTGTCCCTTCCCGAGAGGTAGTGTCCCGGTCAACAAGCGTTTCGAACATGATCTATCAGGCGAGTTGATCGAAAGGACGTGAGGCGGACTTGGGACTAGGGTGGGCAAGAGCGAAGGGAAAGAATCGAGCTTGGCGTGAGCAGCCACCGTTGAAGTCTTCTTGATTTTGGTGGCGCTAGGAAGCATGAATGGTAGAGCACTTTGATCAGCGTCAATACAAGAAGCAGTCGTGACTCACTTGGCAGCTTGAGGCGGTTCAACAGGTGTAGGGCGAGGTAATGAATCAATAATCATCCCCGCTGATCCTCTCTGTGGTTTGGGCCAATCATCCGTACTTTCCGTCCATCGCAGATCCCACCATACCTCGGAAGTATCAGAACTGGGTCCCGCTTCTGTGATATCGAGTTTGATGGATTTGACTAATTCTCCTGTATGTACTGAGAAATGTTCCAATGCCATGGTTCGAGCCGCAAGTCCGCCGGCCGGTTTGGCAATCAGGACAGTCAGGTATAACCCTATCTATCAGCTTACAGTCAACCCAGTTACCGAGTAATGCTACCATCATGACTCCATGCCAGGCCCCTTACCCGACCATCTAGATCACTCTCCCACACTCTACTTCCCGACATCCTCCACAATGTCAATTTCGTGAATCTCTCGGATCCGACTTTAGCTTTCCCTTTGGAACTGCCCTGACCCAAAAGGACGACTAGGTCCATCGTAGGGTTACATGCTTGAGGATGTAGCACATGCGGACCAGGCAGGTGGAGTGTGGCCAGGGGCGTGAAGGCGCTCCCCGTTGGATCCATAATTTCCGGTGGTGGTGGTTACTTGACGCGTCAGAGCGCGCATTGGCGAAAGAAGTCAAGCAACTCCGCCTCCACGTGGTTTCTGAATCATCCTCCTCAAACCCCATCAACGTCTAGCCCCGTCATATGTCATACCTGAGTCACCATGTCATCCCCCGCTGCCCCCAGGATTCGCCTAGGCCCAAGATTCGCAGCTGTAAACGATGTAGATAGGGATGTAGAAGAAGCTCTAGGTCTGGAACCCGAAGTGCTACCTGAGCCAAGATTCGAAGTGGAAGAAGCGGAGCCTGCGACTTCTACCATGGAAGAGATGGAAGTGGACACCAAAGTAGGAGTGGACGAGGAGATTGATGAGCTATTGAGTGAGACGGAGGAACCGGTGGTGAAGGAAAACAGTGGTGGTTGGAAATGCCGTTGGGATGATTGTTGGAAGGATCAAGATAGTCAGGAAATCTTGGTGGAGCATCTACAGACTGGTGAGTTTTCCTCTCTCTCTCTCTCGCGCAGAGGGAGTACTCAGAAGCAGAACATATCGGTCAAGGAAGAGAAACATATGTCTGCAAATGGGATCTGTGTCCTAGGAAGGGGCAGAAGCAAGCCACTCGACATTCACTCATCACTCATTGTAGAGCCCACACAGGAGAAAGACCATATACTTGTCAAGAATATGGTGAGCCTCGTCATTCCTTCGGAGACTAGTCTGATGGTCAGAATGTGGGAAAACATTCACGCGTTCCGACGCATTGACAAAACACCTTCGATCACTACACAACATAACCCCCGAAATACCACCTCGTAAAAAGGGAAAAGATGCGGCCGGTCAAGCTTTGCCTATGACGACTATGCCACTAGGAAGCCCACCAACATCACCTCTCCTCGTGACTAGACCAAAATCAAAAGAAGCAGGGATCGACGATGCCATTGCCGATATCCTCCCCGACTCACCGCCCCCAAATATCAATCCGGATCAGGCAGTACCATCTGCTGCCGCCCCTCCACCAACCACTGCTCCTGCAAAAGCTCCTTCGAAAGCCAAACCAAGACGATCGCGGGCGAAGACTGAAAAAGGAAAGATGGCCGCTGCGCAGGCTTCTTCGTCCACTTCCGCCAACGTCGAAGCGGCACACACGCGTTTTCGAGAAGTCGCATCGCATATCCCCCCCACTTCACCATTCTATGACCCTTGCATGGGCGAACTGAACAACGATGAAGACCTGTCAAGCGTTTTACCCCGTTTATTCGGTCGACAAACATTTTGGAACGATTCCGATGATGATGAACCAGCTCTAGATCTTATTCGGGATGTCAGATCTAGGGGCCGACAGATACCACAAGAGGCAGAGGACGAATACGACTCGCTAGATGAGATGATCCCACCCATAGGACCGGTGAGGGTCATTGGGGAGACTAGTCATCCGGATGATCCAGAGGTGGTAGTTCCCGTGACGAGTCGGAGTAGATATCAAGCTAGGTTCATGATGGCTAAAGCCAAAGTCATGTTGTTGGCGGAAGAGAACGAGATGAGGAGGAAAGAACTGGAGAGTACAATGAATGAGGAGGTTGAGTTGGATAAGCAATTGTCGAAACGTGATCGCCAGAACCTAAAGTAGTGGATTATAGTGTAATGTCCCCCAGTTGTATGTACCGCATGTGATTCGACTAAAACCTTCTTACACCATTCATGCGTATCTACAAGAACCGTCATCAAGACCATCTGATCAAATTCGATCGGTTTATCTAGTTCAACTGGGGCATGTGTACGGTAGCTTTATGTCCAAGAGCATCTCCCTCGGGCCATAGAGAAGTGGTAGTCTGATCATCAGCGCGCTCTATCTATCGTCCACATACCTTTCGTTCAGTGTAGAACTCAATACCAGTCTTTCCGTAGAATGGGATTTGACCCTTGAAACTTCCCTTGTTACCTGACCAATTGAACATTGGTAGAGGGACCTGGTGTTTTAGCTTGCTTCATGAATGCGAATATTCCAAGGGGCATACAGGAACAGCGACATTGATTCCGATTTGTCCTGGTTCAGCTTGTAATTCGAACTTCCTAGCTGCGGCTCCGTTGTTCGTCTGATGTCAGCGCCTGGCCTATCAATACTCGGATCAAGGAGACATACAAATAGTGCAGCACCATTTCCACTGTTTCGTCAGCTACGATCAAGCAATATGAAAGAGACTTACTACTTATTAGCATTGATGATCTCAATAGCCTCATCCATAGTCTCGGCAGCAACGATGCTCAAGACAGGTCCAAAGATCTCGTTCCTGTCTTTAGCCTTTACATGATTCGTATGTCGTCCGAGCAAGAACTCACTTGTAGGCATCCATATCGGTCGTGACCTCCACGATGGTAGGTCCGACAAAGTTCCCATCGGGATACTCGGCGACCGTACATCCTCGTCCATCCAGCAATATCTTTCCACCCTGAGTTTCGACGGATGCAATGGCAGCTTCGATCCGTTCTTTCGCTTGGGGCGAGATGACTGGTCCACTGCAGACGTGAGCATGGGAGAAGTCCAGGTGGCAAAAGACCTACATATCGGTTCCCTCTTCGAAACCACCCGAGATCTTGAGGTTCTTTGCCCGCTCGACTAGCTCTGGGATCCATTGTCTTGCTGGACCGACGAAGATTGCTAGATGAGTCAGCGCGATCGTGCTACAGTGAGGATCCACGTACCGACAGACAAAGCCATACATCGCTGACCGGCAGCTCCGAATGCTGCTCCTGCAACAGCGTTCAAGGTCAGATTTTTGTTGGCTATCCGTCAATCTCTGAAATTCAGATCTGAAGCGACGACTGACCATCAGGCATGATGACAGCGTGGTTTTTCGCGCCCAGATTTGCCTGTACCCGTTTGCCAAGTGGAGTGGCCCTGATGTCAGCCAGCTCAATAATTAGACGCATACCTTTCGTAGATATGGGTTCCAGCATTGTCTCCGCCGACGAAGGAGATTGCCTTGATGGCTGGATGATCACAGATCCTGTTTACGGTGTCCGCTGATCCGTGAACACTAACTCGTCAGTCGAGCCCCAAGTACAGTGGGTGACGTACACGTTGATAACCCCAGGAGGCATACCTGCCTTTTCGCAGAGCTCGGCGATGATCATCGTTGCTCCAGGATCCCGCTCGGATGGTTTGACCACCAATGTGTTTCCTGACATCAGCAACTGGACTATTTTCGGATTTTTTTACTTACCGGTGACCGTAGCCAGAGCAGCTGACCAGAGTACGATCCTGAGCGTCAGGGCATTCTGAGAGTCTCGGTATAGCTTACATGGCAGGGAAATTGAAAGGTGTTATAGCAGCGCAAACTCCCAAAGGCAATCTCCTTGAGTAAGTATCCATATCCTTGGTGACCTCCAATTTATCACCCAGCATATTCGACGTGATGGCCGTAGCAGACTCGACCACCTGCAAACCTCGATGAACATCACCTTGAGCATCGGCAAATGTCTTGCCTTGTTCCAGTACGATCGACTTTGCGATATCAGGCATATGTTCCCTGATCAAGTGTTGCAGCCTGTTATCAGTCCTAGCGCTGGAGAAACAAGGTGACTAACTGGAACATGACCTGCTGCCGCCTGAGGATAGAAGTTTGAGACCAAGTCTTGAAAGCTTGTGAAGCAGCATCGACAGCTGCATTGAACTCCTTCTCGGTTGTTTCTGGGACTGTATTGACCAAAGTCTGAGTAGACTGAATCATGAGCAAGTTTACGAATGTCAGGCTGATGAGCATACCGGATCCCTAACTTCTAGCCATTTCTTAGCAGATGACTCAACGAACTCTCCTCCAATGTAGTTCTTGGTCTTGCCCCCATTGGCGGTAGTACCCTTCCATCTCGAGCTGACTTCCTCAGCGGCTTTAATCGCCAATGGAGCGAATTTAGCAGAAGACGAGGAGGAAGCGGCAGCTGCCGTAGAAGCATATCGAACACTCGAGCCTAGGTATCGTGGGAGTCGTAGCATATTGATTATGGGTATACTACAGTGTTACTTGGTAGGGGATTGAATTATCGGGCTTAAAGGATGCTCAGATCCGGCCGGTACACAACCAACCCGAGATGGGAACCCGGATTAACCGGGGGGAATGGAGTCTCCGCAAACACAGAAGATAGGCTCACTGTGGTCTGAGCGTGTTTTCTACGTGCCTATCTATAACGCACCTGCCCGACGTCACTGAGCACAGACATGGCAAAGAGCTTCTAATGACCTATACATATACACAACGATGAGCGTCCCGGAAGAAGGTCTTAGTGGAGTAGGGTCGAGCTTTGTCGAATCGTCGGCAGGCCCATCTAGACCGCTCTCTCGCACATCACAACGCTCCTCGAGCTCAACAAGCTCGCGGAAGGGGAAAGAGCGAGCAATTGATGTGGGAGATCCGGAGGTAGCAATTGATGTGGGAGATCCGGAGGTAGCTATTGAGGCAAGCAAGCCTGCCAAGTCTGTCAGGACAGTCACGACAAATCAAGATGAGAGCAGTGATGGAGAAGAGGATGAAGAGGACGATGACGAGGAGGAAGAACCGTAGGTGATTACTATTTCTTGGTTGACTCTTGCTAATGCTCTAGGGCATTGAAGTACAGTCGTCTCAGAGGAAAGCTTCCGGAAATATTGGCGAAAGATACTGCGTCGACTATAGAAGTGTCGTCTAGGGTCATTGTCAGTCGTCTTCGGCTCGGAAGTATCCAGCTAACAGTTAGGCCTTAGGAACACATAACGGAATGGTCCATATCCTGACTTACGAAGGGTCTAAGGTCAATTCCTCCAGACCACATGGGGCAAGTATAACTTGCCTTCGCCTAGATGAAGAGAACGATTTCGTAGCTACTTCGAGTGTTGAAGGTTAGCTTTCAACCACAGGAAAATCTGGAACAAGCTGATGATCAGGTCGTGTGGTCATTCGGTCATTGACGAGTACTGAGAAATACGCATTCGATTATAAACGACCAATGCACGCTGTAGCGCTTGAACCTGGTTTTAACAAGAATGCCAGTCGGCGATTTGTCTGCGGAGGAATGGCTGGCAACTTGATTCTGCAGCAAAAGGGGTGGTTGGGGTATAAAGAGCAGATCATCCATTCTGGGGAAGGACCGATCTGGGCTATAGAATGGAGAGGCGACCTTATTGCCTGGGCCAATGATTCGGTGAGCTTTCAAGCTCGTTATGTGAAAATAGCTGACATGTCAGGGGGTCAAGATATACGATACCACTACTCAACAGCGAATTGGATATATCGACCGAGGAGCCAATGCTCCTAGAGCTGAACTGTTCAAGTGCTCTATGAAGTGGAAGGACGATTCAACACTAGTCATCGGGTGGGCGGACCACATCAAGGTCGTTCGGGTCCGAGCTCGCAATCGCCAACAAAGCTCCTCCGGTCTACCACCTCTCACTGTCGAAATGACAGCAATCTACCAAGTAGACTGTATGATCTCAGGTATCGCTCAATACCAAAATTCTTTCCTTGTCCTCGCCTACATCTCGCCAGATACGTACGACAACGAGGCGACCGAGGATCGAGCAGAACAACGCCGGAAAGCTGCAAATCGCCCTGAATTGCGGTTGATCGATAAAGGCGAGGAGGTCTCGGCTGATGCGCTCAGTCTTTCGAATTATCACATGTACGGTTGTAATGACTACTCGCTGATCAAATCCCAAAGGCCAGGAGAAGAGGTCTTCTTCGTTGTAAGCCCGAGCGACATTATAGTGGTCAGACCACGAGATGAGGTGGACCATATTGATTGGCTGGTCGACCGACAACGATATGAGGAAGCCCTGACGGCTGCGGAAGGTTTGCAGAAACAGCATGGGTCGGCACTGGATGTCAAGGCTATTGGCCTGAAATATATCCAGCATCTGATTGATCAGGGTGAGTTGGCTATAGCTGTAGTATTCAGTCAGAACTGACAGGTAGATGACTATGTTCAGGCTGCGTCATTGATCCCAAAGGTCATGGGTCAGGATATTGAAGGTTGGGAGAAATGGATCTACACGTTCGTTCAGCAACATCAATTACCTGTAAATTCACTCGTTCGTCTTCAAGAAAGCAACTAATGTGATAGGCTATCATCCCATACATCCCCACAAGTAGTCCCCAATTAGGTCGACAGGTATACGAGATGGTCTTCGAGCATCAATTACTCAACGATCGTCCAGCGCTCCTCAAGACAATCACCACTTGGCCTCGCGAGGTATATGATCTCGACTCATTGATGAGTTCCATCCAGAGCGAGTCTCGCGCCTCGAAGGATGACCCACTACTACTAGAATGCATCGGAGAATTGTACCTGGTCAACCGACAACCTGGTAAAGCGTTGCCGTACTTCCTCCGCCTACGTCGACCTCATGTCTTTGATCTCATCCGAGAACACAATCTTTTCACAGCCGTTCAGGACCAGGCGTTGCTGCTAGTAGAATTCGATCAGGAACGTAAAGGCAAGATGGACAAAGAGGATGTAGAAAGTGAAAAGGGAAGGCACGGAGCTGCCATTCAATTACTTGTCGATCATACCCACTCGATTCCTGTAAGTCCCTGTACAGCGCTTTTCGATGTGCTGACGCTGTAGATCGACCGAGTAGTCAAGCAACTCGAAGTCAAGCCGCATTATCTGTATATGTACCTCGACTCGCTTTTCGATAAGGATCCTCAATTCTGTCTACCCTACAGTGACCGAATCGTGGAGCTGTATGCGGAGTACGATCATGATCGCTTGATGCCATTCTTGCGGGCTAGCAATTTCTACGATCTCGAAAAAGCATTGAAAATATGTCGAGAAAGGGATTACGTGACGGAGATGGTATTCCTCCTGGGTCGGATGGGAAACAATAAGCAAGCTTTGATGCTTATCATTGAACGTCTCGGAGATGTACAGAGGGTAAGCTATAATGCAACGAAGATGTGAGCTGAAGATAGGCAATCGATTTCGCAAAAGAGCAAGCGGACGAAGATCTCTGGGAAGATCTGTTGACATATTCCGAGACTCGACCCGATTTCATTCGAGCGCTTCTCGAACACGTTGGGGCCGAGATTAACCCGATCAGGCTCATTTCGAGGATCCGAAATGGACTTGAAATTCCGGGACTGAAACCTGCCTTGATCAAAGTCTTGCAAGCTTCCAACTTGCAAATATCGTTGTTGGAGGGATGTCAAGACATCCTCAATAGCGACTGTAGTGCTCTTGCCACACAGCTGCAGATGAGTCAAAGCGGTAGTACACCCGTATCAGGTATGTTTTGAGCACAGACGGGATCCTGAAATTCACGTATAGCAACGAGTGAATGTGCAGTCTGTCGTCAGAAGGCCTTCACAGCCGACGACGATCCACCTCTTGTCTTGCTCTATCTATGCCGACATCTTGTTCATGCCACATGCGCACTTCCTCGTACCGATATCGACCTGCCGTCCCATCCCGAATCAGCGTCCATCTCTCACTTGCTATCGAACGATAATCGGCGCAACACCAAATCGAGGGAAAGAGAGCTGAGCGCAAAGCTGTCGTATGCTGCCGCTGTTCGAGTTAGAGTCGGCCGTTGCCCAGTCTGTGAGGTGACAGGCAGAGATACAGCGAGGGTGCCCCCAACTAATCGAGTCCAGAGTCTCGTTACTGCACAAGCTTAGGGCAAATGTCAATACATAGACTTCTCTGACTAGCAGACCAGTGTATGTTATAGACAGTAGCTAGCTATGTACATGATGTAAATCTACAACGTCCGTGGAGTGGGAGAGGGAATGGCTACAATTGATGTGAGATACAAAGGAGGAGACTAGTGAAAGTCCCAAGCTTCGAGGTGGGAAGATGGTCCTTTCCTAGTAGCTCCCTTTCCCATCATCTGCTGCCTTTTCTTCAGATATGATTTCCAGGCATCATGACTCATTACTGGTCCGACAGTCTTGTGCGCCTCCGCAGAAGCCTCCTGTGCCTGTCCTTGATCCTGGCCATGACCCTGTCGATTGAAAGAGTTGATAGTCATCCCCCACTCCGCCTGAGTATGGCCACCAGGTAGTTCCCAAATAGCCATCAAACTCTTCCTTGCGTCTCCGACCCACTGGTTATGATGTTTGATGATCCGAACGAGAGTTTCGGGGTTCATGACGAAGGAAATTATGACGAGGATGAAAGCCGCCGTGATAAGGATGAGTGACGCGGTTGTGCCTCGACTGTGGAGTGGCATGGCATCATAAGCTCGAGGTTGACTATGGGGTCGTCTCCTAGATTCTCGTACGGTGGGCAATTGAGATCGACGTGGAGAGGGTAGTGGAGATCTCTCAAGTCGGTAGGATTGGTCATAGAGCGCGCAAGCCTGTTGTTGAGATTTAGCAGGTGGTGGTCGCGTCCTCATCGCAGTGGAGGATCCATGGACGCGTCCGTGTTTGGCGGGGGTGGATCGCGAAGGTTGGAGAAGAGGTTGATTTCGTGGAACATTCAGACGCGGTCGACCAGCGAGTAAGGGAGTGTCGTCTGTGGGTGTGGAAGGGGTAATGATGAGTTTCGGGATCTCGAGTGGGTGCGAAGTGGGATTTGACGGTACAAAGGAGGCCATTGTGTCGGCTGGGGGTTCTTCAGGTGAGAAGTGAGTGACAAGAGGGTGAACAGAGAGAGAGTCGACCAGCGATGCTCTTAAGTATGATTGTGTGTTAGGGTAATGGTGCAATGTGCAGTAAGAAGGGTGGATGATGGATGCCTGAATGTCCAACTTGCCAAACACGGTTAACTTTATTCCCACTAGGCAACTCTAATTCCGTGCCTGGACCCTAGTGTCGCATCTCACAAACAGAATCTCTAAATTATTGCTGCATCATCCAGCACAATAGGGCGTCCGTAGTATGCGGCCAGAACGGAAGGGGTACGTGATCAGGACCCACACCAATACGTGCACATCGGCTCCAGCTAATCGGGCCCGCCATTCTCTTGCTGTCAGTACGGCCTTGCCGCCAATAGGTCGCGAACGCCAGGGCAAGTCTAGCGGCACTATAGAGCACTGTAGATTGACTCGACATGGAAGCGCATGTATGACGAAACGTCAAAGCCTCGTATACACAGAGTCTTGCCAAGATCCATCTTATGGACACACACTATCTGAGGATTGATTGTGTCGGTTTTATGAGTAGAAATTGTCTACAAACAGCAAGAGTTTCCGCACTTATCCGACTCGATCAAAGCCTTGCAACTATACTTTCACGCAGACTTCTTATTTCATTCAATCCATCCATTCGCGCCCTCATCGGACCAGCGCATTCTGACTGGACGTCCCTGGTCTCCGATTCATACCTGTCACACCCCTTGACCCATCTGTATCATGACACGCTAGCCAGGCAGGCCTTCATCCTAGAATCATCTTCGCGGCAAGGCGAGTGGTACTCCCAAGACGTCATCCATTATCATGATCATCACGCAGGCGTCTTCTTTCACGACCATGATTCTTGCCCGCATTGTGATTTCCGAATATCATTAATCGATGTTGCTAGACTTCATGGATGTGCATTTCTTACCAATTTGCAGTATCATTCGGCGGACTGGACAATCTTCAACCGGTATATCAGAGCTTGTCTCGTGCATAGTGGCCATGTTGTTTGCTGCACACGGCATGCATACGTGGTGGATGCACGAGACGACGACGGTCTCGTTCGACACGATATCGTGCCTGGTTGTGATGTCGGCAGCGACTCACAATTGCACTAGAAACCTTCTGTGACACATACTCTAGCACTGATTACATCGAGTACGCCAGCAAAGCATCATATGTCGGGTAGTCAGTATAGCTATTGAAGGATGCCGAAGGTGCCATCAGCACACAGGAAATAAGACACCTTTTGAGGAATCAACGAGATACCATATTCATTACAATCTTCTCGACAAGCTCTAGCTGTTTTACAAATCCCCGTCCGCCCTAATGCTCTGAGACCTGCAGGACCAATGTGATCTCGGAGCTTCTGGAGCTTCTGGAATACAGCACATGGCGTATTGATGCGCGACCAAATCGGCTTCCCTGTTTAGATTACCACGGAACAAGCGAAGATATTTACATATCCAGGCCTTCAAGGGACCATTGGGAACAGCTCGGAACTCCAACTCCAAGCATGGTTCCAATGCTGCGTTAAATCGACCTATCGCCTGCCGACGTATATCCACCAATCTATTCCACTCGGTGCCCGCTATCTTGAATACTTCATCCGGGATATATTCCAATCTCGCAGGCGGAAGTTCGGGATTAGGGTCAAGCGGGTCGATTGCGAGGAACCATTGATGGACATGCCTGAGAGAGAAGCGGGTACGTATGGAATGGATCTCGATGTAATCATCGAATTTCAGCTTGACTCGTTCTCCAGTAATCCGAGATCGGATAATGTAGCCTTCCTCATTTTTTATGTTCTTTGACTGTAAGGCCTTGTAGGTATCGGACGATTCAATGATACGAGGAAAGGCGAGTCCGAGCAGCTCGGCTTCCATGACTACACTTTCGTAACTAAAATCGACGGATGTGTAAGTATCAACCATGGCGATTAAGATGATGTCTGAGCGATCCCCATAATTCACCACGATCCTGTTTTCCGGGTAGATCATTTCAAACAGGTAGGTGTTACCCGCTAAACACTTCTCCTTCTCCAAGCCCTTCTCCTTCACCATCTCCATTCCGCGTTGAGCGTGCGTGCTAACGAAACTTCCTCTAGATGCAAATATCCATTCATCCTTGTACTTGAAGAAAATCCCCAGCGACCCATCAAGTTTCTCCACGATATCACAGTCCTCAATCTTCATTGTCGACGCATCATGCTTCTTGTCGCTGTAGTTGAAGAATTTGCGCATCGGGCGAGCTACCACTTCACCAGTATCGGTATCGAGAATTAGTCCCCGACATTGCATCAGGGTATCATCCCATTCATCACGCCATTGCACCGTTGCGGAATAGTTGTAGATAGCAAGGGGAAGCCGAGGGTGGATGGCTTTACGGACTTGCTGTGATTCTACGAGCGCCTCGATACTATTCAGGAGTTTCTTAGGCTCACTTTCGGCGGTCAAGTCGGACATGATGGTCGAATCGAGAGACTCGTTTGCAGTAGGCGGACGCTTATGCGACGAGGAGAGTGGAGCAGTATCTAAGGATGATGAAGGCGATATTGGAGAGAGGCGATCGAAGATAAGGTGAAGATGTGACTATAAAAGAAGACGCGGTTGGCGGGATGTTGAAGTGAAGATGTTGGATGATACTGTGCTAGCTGCTGGAGACTAGCCTACTTATATCCATCGACTGACCCAAGGTGAGACTCATATTGAACAATAAATCGAGTCGACGCAACTTGTGGTACCTAATCGAGTGAGGAGAACTCGACAATCGGGTGAGCGATCCGGACCAGTCGAGTGGGGTTGAGTGGCGGCGGCAAAGAATACAGGGAGGAATTGTTAAGCGTGCTAGAGGTAGGTGAAGCTGGTTATATGCTTGAAGGGGTAGGTGACAATGAAGGAAGCCAGAGTTGAGTGAAAGCTGGAAGAAAGATTGAAATCAAACGCGTCGATTCGCCAACCTCGATCCAGATGAATGCGACTTATACAATGGCTGGATCTTTACTTCGGAGGTCTCACCAGATCTACCGCGATTCTTTCCCCTTATTCACACGCATGTTCAAAATTGAGCTCAATATATCTACTCCACATATCAATACCCACATTGTGAAAGTCTCACCACGGGACCAATCGGTCATGGGGATGTTTGTGATGTATGGCGGGACGGGAGGGGGCGGCCACTAGGATCCTCCTATAAAGCTGGTGTGTCCTATACTCTCGTCTCCTCAACCACAATCACTTCCACATCCTCCCAACCCCGCCATTCCAATCATATACATACCACCTCTTCTTAATCCTACACAATGTTTGGAATCTCCTTCATGGCTATCCTGGAGGCTGTCTTCGCTGAAGGGGTTTTGAAGCCGCACAGGCAAGCCAAACGACCACGACCCTTTTGCAAAGAATTCGACGTCAACTCTGGCCTCGCCTCAATGGTGACCATTCGGGATGTCAACAAGAATCCCTTTGTGTCTCTCATGGAACGTGAGTCCCATTCGCCTTCACGCGTTCGAACTGACTCCCTTCAGTTGAAGACTATCTCGTCGTCCTTGGCGCGTTCCATCAGCTTCAAACCGCTCCGGATTTCGGCCGACGAATGCTCGATTATGCTGATGATTACGAAAGATATGCCGCAATCACCATCCCTCGCTACCGAAAATTATGCAGCGATGTTGTGGCAAGGAGAGCTAATCGGAGTTCGCCTCCTCAAGTATCTCACCGATTCATTCCTTCTTCACCGGAGTTGTCCTTGTCTGGCGATACTGGCCGTTCGGGTACCGAGTCGTTCGCTGATTCGGTTTTGCAAACGCCCAGGTCGGACAACTACATCGAATACAACATGCTCTATTCCCCGTTGACATATCTGATTCCCTCCGAAAAGCTGTTGACTGGCGAATTCCCTTCAATAACGGCTCCCCGGGACTCTGGCCGCCTGCGAACCAATCTTTTCCTCGCCTCGGCATTGCCCGGCTATTCTGGCGATTCCTGCTTTCTGCCTCTGCCCCTATCGGTGTCTTGCTCGCCTGGCATTGTCATCTCATGAGGCCCGACATCTATATCCGGGGATCTCATAATGCGTTCAAGTCCCTCAAAGGTGTCCCGTTTCCTCTTCATCAAGTTGTAAGTGTCTGACCACGCTTCATAGCTGATTGTGTAGGTTCAAGCTATTAAGCAAGGCGCACTACCCAAAGAGTTGGATATGTGCGATCGAATCGCTACCATCCGACCCGAGTATTATGGTGGACCTGCCATTGCCACTCTTGCCTCGCTCATCGATTGCCAGACTGTCTTCATTGAGTACTGTCACCAGGCTGGTTTTCTGAAGACAGGCTTGCTCCGACAAAATCCATCCGCTGGGACTTCTGCTATTGTCAGGTACCGTACGTCCCCCTATACCTCTTCCACACTTCCATGCTAACGATTCAGATGGGTTTCTGGAAATCATACGAGCCACCGAATTCTGGCACTGTCTCGAACATACCCTCGATGTCGAGCTTGTTTGGAAATGCCATCGACTCAACAATTCGCTCTACTGCAACGACGTAGCCGGCTACGCCGATCAAGAGTACTTTGAGTCTGGATCTGGCCGACATGAACGATGGTCAACCACTGTCCACCACGCGGACGACTACAAGAAGGAAACTCAAAAGGCTTGGGGCAAGAGGTTCAAAGGCGAACAGTTCTACAAGACTACCTAGACTTGTCTCCCTTTCGCTTGATAGCTCTTTCCTGTGTGTTCCGGGCCTTTGTATCTGCTTTCTCTTGATCATCGTTTTTGTATGCATGTTGATTTGTTGATCTTTTTTCCCTTCTCGGGCAGTGTCAGGAGCGCTGTAGGATTGGTAGACCATCGAAGTTGCCATTCTCGTTGACATGTTGACAATACTGGCCAGATCGAACAGGTTGTGCTTCACCAAACTCTGTATCACGAGTAGCGGTTCCTCTGAAGTCCGTAGTGCATTCCGTAGCTACTCGTCCCAGGTGCACACACACTTGACCAAAGCGATGGGCTGGCCCATACTTAGTTGAAGTAAACATATGACCTGACAGCAGTAACTCAATTACGACACCGATTCCAAAAGTCACCATTGCACTAATCACGAGGAAAGAAGACGTTCTGGAGACACCGGAGACCAGAGGTAGGACGGGTTTCTCATGCGGGTCCAACAAGAGATAGGTGCACCTTGCATATCTTGTCTAGCAATCGTAATACTGTGATCTTTGCGTATCTGAGTGTGTCCTGACACCCTCCGATAGCCAGTTCCTCACTTCATTCCAACCATGTTCTTGATGAGCTAGATAGGTCAGCTTGACTCCATCAGCCCAGAAGGTGGATCGTACGGTATGTGCGCCAGGCAAATAACTCAGGGAATACTGAAAGGTCAGCGCCCGCGCACGGGATCTCCTGACCACAAGACTGAATGGTACGTAATTGACTTACCCATAGATATGCCAAATATTGGATCTGATCTCATCAGCAATATTCCCGTTTAGCAAATAATGACCGACTCACGATGACGAAGACGATACACAAAATCGCAGGTAGTACGAATGCAGCGACGAAGGTCATTACTAGCGCGACTATCAGAATGACCGTTGCAGCCACTCGTTTCAGCTTAAAGGCAGATTCCATCTGATGTTTGAATCCGCTATTCGTCAGCTCATTCCATCAGTATGGTGGGCGAGCTTACACAATGAATCCAGTTCCAATCAGAGATACAATCGTTCCGACACCGAATAACGCTGAGGTTCAGCTTGACGCCTGGATCTTTCAAACAGCAGTGAGCTTACTCGCAAAAGCCCCTGTGAACCCGATGAACAGCATGATAGCCCCCAGCAGACTGACACCGAAACCGACAACGAAGCCTGACAGGTCAGCTCTCAGAACAGTTGAACCGTTATGAGCTTACATGCTGCGAATCCTGTGAGACGTTGGTAACGGGTCAACTTGAGTGAAGAGAATGCCGATTCTTGCTACAGCGTTCAGCATCGACCCCTCGATTCGGTCATTGATCGAGAGCTATGTAAAACAGCCAAGGAGTCTGATTTGCGACGCGACTTACCCCTCCAAAAACGGCATCATCCGTGTGACCTTCAAGATCTAGTCTATCAGCCCTACCTCCGCAACTCTGGGAGCAAATACGTCACTGACCGTACCACTTTCTTCCTTCTGTCGTTGGCATCTCTATCTATATGGTCTGGGTAGTTAAGTAATGGTTTGAACGGCTACAAAATCTGCGTATAAAGGGAGATGGGTTAATTGATTGTCTTGGTTCTTGGCTTTAAGCATATTACTCGTTATTTAAATATTCCCACTCTTTAGATTGCACAAGCCAATTTATCCGGGAATCCCGTTGATGTCGATCCCCTCCCTTGCCACTTGAGTATTGTCTAATTGTTCCTATATCATACACCCCAGAGTGACACCAGTGCACATGTCTACAATCTCGCCAAATGCATTATCACTGTTCTTCCCAAATGATCAACCAACACCAACAACAGTCGATCACCTTTTAAACCTACCGCCGCTCATCAATTCATTTTCACCCGCACTCGCATCTTTACATCTCGCTCGTATACGCCTAGGACTGCTCATACCTCCAGGAACATTCGACCAAACAGCATGGTGCAGGACATGCGGAGGGTTGAGGCAGGTCGTCGAGGCGTTTGGCCCATCTAGCCCAAGCCCAAGTCCGAGGAAGGCAAGAGGGAAGAAGAGATCTGGAGTAGTCAAGAAGAGGATAGTGAGGCCGAAAGAATGTGCGATATGCGGGACTTCCTTCAGAGGACCAAAGAAGGAGGATACGGCCATGTCATTCCCCCCAGCGAGAACGATACGAGCGACGAGATCCACCTCTGCAAATCAAGCTCCAGCAACCATCAATGTGCCGTACGACTCGACGACTCCACCTGTCATCCCCTCGCCCACCACATCAATGGATATTGATCAACCTCCAGAAGAGCCGAAATCGATGATGGTAGACCCAATCGCTATCGATCCTGTCGTAATTCAACCAGACTACCACTATACACCAAGACCGCCGCCCCCTCCAAAGTACGTCTACAATAACGGCCTAACGCATGTTTACACTTCGGCACCGAATCTACCGACGTATCCTCAGCCGCCCGCTCAACATGTCTCTCCACCGCCAAAGGAGAAAAACAGGAAGAGGAAGAAATCTGGATTGGCAAAACTGCTGGCTGAAAACAAGGAACGAGAGGGAGGCGCAGGAGGGGGAAGTGGAAGCTGGGGCTTGGAGTGAAGCTAGATTTCATCGGCAGAAGAGTCTCGTTAGGGAGCGGGCAGGGAGCGGCTGTCAGGACTGAGTCCATCAAAGTCGCTCCAAGTTGTAACAGTACTGTGATCGTATAATATGTTGTATCGGTGTGATCATTCAATGTATAATAGCAGCATGCGCTCGACGTTCATAACAAATACATCGATCCCCTCTCATGATGTCTCTCGCACGTCCACAGACGCAATCCCATCGATTACTTGCTGTACTGATTGTCAGCTTCGTCAATCCGGACACTTACATCGTAAAAACCCTTCCCGCTCTTTCTACCCAATCGACCTTGCTTGACCATCTCTTCCAACATCGGGATAGGCTTGACGAGCTCTTCGGAGATCTCGCCCTGTTTGGCTTTCTCCTGCCATCCTTGCGAGATGTATGATGTGGTGTCTTTCCATCAGCTCTGTCAAACAGCGCCAGAATTCAGCTCACCTAGTCCAACGAAATCAAGGAGCTTGAATGGCTATTCATCAGCTGATTCCGTCAGTCAGACGGCGATAACGTACACCCATTGCTACTACATCAGCTGATTCATCATTCAAGTGAGCATATGCTCACGATAGCCCGCTCCGAGCTCCATTGCGGTGTCGACATCCTCGGCAGTAGCATCTCCCCTCTCTACCATTCGGATCGCCTCGACTTGCCATCAGCTCCTTCCTAGTCTGGCCTCTTCAGAATAAACTCACGCATGTATGGGACAAGTAGTCTATTGACAATGAAGCCGGGAGTATCATTACATGTTACCGGTGATTTGCCCATTCGCTTTGTGACTTCCTGGAGAGCTTGGAATGTCTCTTCGGACGTTTTTGGGGTTTTGATGATTTCAACCAGTTTCATGGCTGTCCGTCAGTTTTCGTACACGAAAGGCGTAGATGGACATACCAGGTACAGCTACTACATTAGCTCGGTCAGATCAGATCTGGAAACGAGGACTCACGATTAAAGAAATGAAGACCGGCGAATCTGCCATGAGCCCTTGCCCACATCTCATTATGACTTACCTCTCTTGTCGAGCTGCCCCACATGAAGACGCAATCTCTGTGACAGACAGACTCGAGGTATTGGTCGCGAAGATACATTCGGGTCTAGTTATCAGCTATATTTCTGGCAAAATTAGGAGAGGAGCAGGACTGACTTGGCTTTATCGTCCAAGTATTTGAACAGGTCACCTTTAACTTTCAAACTTTCAATAATCGCTTCAACGACCAGATCGCTCTCCTTGACAGCTTCCGCCCTATATCATTAGACATCTTCACTTCTTCCCAAGTGATCAGGAGATTGGTATGGAACGACGATGGCGACTTACGCATCGGTGGTTGTCGTGATATTTGCCATTATATTCTTGGTGAACCCCTCAATATCGTTTGGACTTGCTTTCTTCGCTACACGAGATAAAGACTTGGTGATGATGTTGAGTCCATTCCTACCTGTCAGCACAGCTCATCAGAGCTTCGCTGCCCAGAAGCCCGGCGACTCCTTTAGGCAAATCGAGCTGGAAGGGTTAGGGAAACATACTGAAGTGCTTGATCCGTCACGTCCGACAAAACCACCTGGTCCCCTTAGCTCATAATTTGCAGACTGTAGGATGCGGGTCCTCACCTTCAACCCGTTCTGTGCCCCAACCTGAGCAATCCCAGCACCCATCAATCCCGCTCCGAACACCGTCATTCTCTCAACTTGTTTCCCGCCCGAAGAGCTCGAGCTCGACAAGTGGCGCTGAATAGTGGATAGTCTGCCCGCCGCAGCACTGGCCGCTGAAACTGATGCTTTACCTGAAGACATTGTGGTTGTTCTGGCCAAATATCGAGCACTGAGCATAGCGATGTATATATAGTAGGTGGACGAAGTTGATTTATGATGTCCGGTTAATTTACCGGAGATAAGCGGAACTGAACGATCATGCATGATTAGGGGTCGGGGTAATGTATGGATGGGATAGCTACAGTCTAGAAACGAATACAGGCTACGTGGTGGAGGTATGGGTATGGAGAATCTTTATCTGATCAGGAACGCTAGAGCCCATTGGACGAAACATAGGAGAGCAACGATGTAGAAGCCAGTAGCGTATCCAGAGGGGTTGCCATTGATACTAGCTGACCAAACCTGCCTATCAGCTTAAATTATCCGCAAGGCCGAGTAAGCTTACAGCACCACCAATAACTGGTCCAAAGAACCTGGCGAAAGATACGGTACTCTGCGCTAGACCATTGGCTAGTCCAACAACGTGAGGAGGAGACATTGCGTTCTGCCATCAGCTTCACAACCAGTTGGGACACACGATTAGGATCATAACAGCGGTGTAGGCTAGTGTACCACCACAATACCTGACCGCAGTGATAATAGTGAGTACTGATGATCAGCTAAGCCTAGGCGAAGAAGGAAAGACTCACGAGTCATGACCAAGATCCCTCCGTCGGAATCAGGCGAGGCGACAGACCTCAAAAGAGGTAAACAGAGGTAGGCGGGGATATACAGAAAACACCCCAATCTAAACATCTGGAGATGATTGAATTTCCCAAGGGGTGGACCGAGTCGAGGGTAGAGGTAGAACTGGTAGAATAATTGACAAATACACATCATGGCGATGAGAAGGGAGAATCGAGCGGGATTAAGACCGATACCTCCTGATTTGTATGGCCTGGCTGTCAGGCCAGATAATGAAGACAAATGAGACGACCTACGTAACGAGGAAAGAAAGGAACAGCTGGTCGTGGGTAGTATTGTGGAGTGCTACTAGACCATACTGATATCAGCTCTTGAGTCGCCAAGGGAGACATACCTGGACAATCATCATCAGGGGCAGAGACTTCCAGGTCGATACAGGTTTCTCACTAACTCCCATCCCGTTAGTAGGGCTGACCAGAGGCGATCGCTCATGAGCCCTCCCCTCAGCGATGACACTAAGTCCACCGGTGAGAGGTGCTCTTCTCTCAGATTGCGGAGTACCAAAGAACGGATCACTCTCTTCCTCAAGTTGAATATGCGCGGGGGAATGAAGACCGGTATTGGAGAAGATGGCGGGAACGTTTCCAGAAGCAGTACTGAATCGCCTCGTACCGGAGAACCGACGACTGGGGATTCGAAGTGAATTTCCACTGACGATTCGCTGTTTGTGCTTGCGCCTTTGACTGGCAGAGTTGGGTGGGAAGGAATCGATACCAGGTGAAGGTTGGGGTGTTTCATCATCATCGGACCCATTAGCAGGTGTAGTATCTTCCATTTCCTCATCCTCGTCTTCAAAAACAGCTGTGTCTTGAGCAGCAGCGGCAGAGACCCAGAGATCATTGATGTTGAACGTGTTCTCCTCATTGGCTGTATATCAGCATTTCGTCATTGTCACAATCGCGAGGAACCTACCAAGTAGGAAACGCTCAGCGAAATTTGGCTTTTGCTCATCTTCCTGCTCCTCTTCGTACTCGTCCTCATCTTCGGGATGTATAGCCGAGACACGCCTAGCAGCTTCCATAGCAGCCCTCGCAGCCAAAGTAGGATGCTTAGATCGAATACCACCATATCTATAATCAGCTAGACTCATAGCGTGGAACATACCCGTAAGCAGTCCCAAGACTAGCTCGACTATCCCGTCGATTATTTCTAACTGATGTGGAGAAACCGACAGTCTCTTCTCCCGGGGACATGATGAAACTCCTCTTGTTCTTGATCGTTTTGATGGTGGCATGGTGCGAAGGGACGGGGGACGCGGCTCTCTCGATCTCGGTAGTCGTGGCGGGTTCGGTCTTTTCAACTGGCAGGGCAATTCGGGATCCACCTCGGACTCCTCCGTCCCATGACAGGAAACAAGCACTGATAGCCCCGCAGATCAAGATGATACCTGCCAGGAACGTAGGTAGGAGATATGGGAAAGACTGAAATAATTCTGCAAGTCAGCTCAATACCAAGTCTCCAATACCTGACTAGCTTACCGATATCCGAGAGGAAAGTGCCGGGAAAGTTCTTGGCAGGACTCTCGAATACACCTCCGAGGATCTGTTGTCAGCAATTTCATGGGTCTAGACATACAGGTCCGATGACTCCTCCGAATCCCCAAGAGAAACCTAGCATCGCATATGCTCTCGTTGCGTTGGTCTCATCTTTTTGTCAGAATGCACTGTATCATTTGTAGAGTGTACTTACCGGTGACATCTCGGATAGATCCCCTAAAGACTCCTACAGCGCCTCCAAAGATCCCCTGAACTAGTCGAATACAGATTGCCTCTGGAAGCTGAACATCAGCTACTGTCCACCGTCAGTGGATCTCGAAGCTCACGCTCTCGGACGTTCCGAAAACAGTCAAAGCGATCGCGCTTCCCTGACTATCAGCTCGGACCACAAAAAGGTACTGCCAGCTTACAGCCAAACTAGCGACGATGACCGCCCGCCTTCCGTGTCGATCCGCGATACTACTCCACAACAGCGATGTGAAGAATTGAGTGATGAAGAATACCGAAACCAGATTACCAGTCCATAGACCGACTGTAGCTTCTCTTGCACTTCCTTCTTCGTAGCCTGCTCGAGCAAAGAATCCTGGCTATCAGTCTCGTGGCCTGGTCCTGGCCTGACGAAGTGCACTAACCTTCTACCATTGGCAGTAAGAAGGGTGTACATAGATTGGCCGAGAGTAGCTCCGACAACATTGCCTATTGATCAGTACACAGGCAGAAGAGTCGACTTACGATACACAATACGATCATAGGCAGTACAGGGAGTGGTGTTGAATAAGCTGGTCGAATCCCAGGGACAAGAGTAGGTAATTTAGCTCCCTCATCTTCATCATCTAATCCCAAATCCTCAAGACCCCTCAGAGTAGCTCTACTGACCTTCCGACGACCTCCTACAGTCGAGAATGAAGGGCGCAGAGATCGATTAATAAGGTGTCGATTGGGATATGGGACTGAAGGTGAAGGTGAATCGGCAGGTGATGAGGCTCCCGCGCCGAAAACATCGGAGGGTGGTTGACGAGGCGGCAGAGAAATGCGGGCTGGAGGAGTAGCCGTCATCTTTGAGGCTTGAGGGATGGCGCTACGATGTTCGTAAAGTGAAAGTGAAAGTGTAGCCGTTTAATCGTGATTCCTGTGTCGCGTCGCGTGCCGAGTTTATCAAGTGGCGTTCTGCCAAGGTGGAGTAAATCAGTACGAGTACTCGGATACGTCACATAATCGTGCTCCTGTCTTTGGTCTTCTGGCGTCTGATGTCCGCGAAGCAGATATGCATGGACGAATACAGCTCAGAGGTCTAGATATACACACAATCAAGAGACCTAGACAGTATTTCCAACACCCAACTTCTTTCCTTCTCCCTTGACGACCAAGTCCCAATGTTTAGTCAAGATCTCAACTTCATAGAAACTGGTTGCGAACGGATTGACCAGTTGAGGATCATCCATCTCGGCCTTGTATACTCCATCAGCCATTCTTTCCTCAGAATCCAACATCCCCTCTAGCTTTGGATATCGGCCCACTAATTGCCTTACGAACGTGACAGCCTGCGAGGCAGAGACGGGTGGGAAAAGAATTGAAGCTTCCAGTAGACGTTTGGCGAATGCAGCAGCTCTGTATGGGGGAGAGACGAAATGTCTTGAAAAGAAGATATGATTCAAGCATCTGAATAGTAACGAAGCGGTCGTCTCAGTTTGAACAGCGGGCTTGTGTCTTGATTTCATAGGCGCCTTTGCGGAGGTTGTGAGAAGTGGTGGATCTTCAATACCAGTATCGAGCGATAGCGGACGTAATAGACCGAATAGTTGTGTGATTAGATCTCCTAGATCGATATTGAGTGCTTCACCTTGTCCCGATAATAGATCAAAGGCAGTGACGATAGCCAGTAGTCGTAGTCTGACATTTTCGGAATCACCGACGATATCGAGTTTATTAATTTCTTCCTCTTCTTCATCATTCTCATCGTATTGATCCAGGACGATCCGGCGTAAAACAGCTAGCAGATCACGGAAGAAATCGACATTGATGAAATGGGCGAAATGGGAGATACCCTCTAGGGCCGCTGGTAGGAGAGGTGTTCGGATAGGGTTCTTCAGGATCGAGAAATAGAGCACGAATAAATTCTTGAGCGTCTCGGTTTGCTGGAAATCAGTGAACATTCTTTGCCGAGATAGAAGGGACTACTTACTACACCGGCACGCTCTTCCAGATCGACCTCGGCCGCAGCCTCGCCCATCTCCTTCTCAACCTCCTTCATCTCCTTCTCCCTCTTCTTTTGGTTCTTGGTCTGCCATTTCTTTCTAATCTCCGATTTGAACTGCCCCTGTCCCTTTTCTTTAGGTCCCCTCTTTCCTCGGTCCTTCTCTTTAGCCTCGCGCTTTTGCTTGGACTTATCACGCATCATGTCTAATTCGGATCGAAGTCGGAGATGAAGTAGACAAGAAAGAAGGTTGGGGTGTACTTGGAATTTACGTTCTTTGATCATTCGTGCTATTAGACGGAGGAGAGTCTGAGAGTATACAGAGGTCAAATCGGACTTGAAGACATCGATGAATGTTTGGAGGATCATCTCTGCGTCCTGATTATCAGTCACTATCAGTGTCGTCATGTGACAGACTCACCTCGTCCCAGCTTCGTCGACCGATCCGACCAACAAGGACACCCATGATATTCTCAGAGAAATTGAAATGAGGTACTGAAGACAACAACTCGCTCATACAACGCAAACTGAGTGTTGCTAATGCGGTCCGGCCTGGCGTAAGTACACCGCCAATCTACCACATGAGCAGGAACTCACCCTTGATCTCGCCCTCTAGAATCTTCAAATACCCCTTGTAGCTCTTTATCAAGAGCTTTTCACCTTCTCGCTGACGTCTGACTTCGTCTCGGACCTTCTCAGCTTCCTCAGTCGCTGTCAATTGTCGGATCCGATACCCTTTCAAAGTCAGCGTTATTCATCGATTTGGGTGGAATGCTTACCAGGGATGATATCCTTGTAGACTGCCAATTGCGAGAGCAGGGCTAGACCTCGAATGGAGGCTGGGACTGAAATCATTGTCTCGACCTCTCCAACTGATTTGACAGTCGTGAGTGCGAATGTCGACATTCTCGTCAAAAGTGGTCCCTACCGATCAGCCTTTTCTCGCAGGCCGTATAGACAAACTCACATTATCGATCAACTCTCCACCAGCCAAGATCTCAGCACCAATGCCTGCAATCTGCTCTTTTGCAACTTCAAGCTTCTGAGCATTTTTCCACCCAGCCATTCCGACAATCTCTGCAATTCCCATTCTACCAAATTTCCCACGTTGACTGGCCATCCTAGCCGCTTGAGTAGCTTCATCCAATTCTTCCTCTTCTTCCACCTCTTCCTCTGATTCACTTTCTTCCACCTTCTTCTTTTTGATTGCTGGTAATTTCGTGGTTCCAGCTACCATCTGTACTTCACCAGTTGGAAGCTTGATTGGGAGTCTACCAACTTCAACTTCTTCAGGTTCGGCTTTTGCGCTTTTCACCCATCGTTGTCGACCTGATGTCTCGTAGTCCGCTTCTCCTTCTGCCCTCTTTCGTTTTCTCTTCTCATGCTCGGTTCCATCATCATCCTCATCTAGATCCTGCTCTGCATCATATGCCTCCATCAATTCCTCGTCGTCCTCATCATCGTCTGAATCAGAATCGAATTCTTCATCTAAATCCTCGTCATCCTCATCACCACTGCCGAGATCGATGTCGGATCCGTCCATGGATAGGTCATCCAGTGAATCGATGTCATAATCCTCGCTATCTGACCCAGCAGTAATTGGGATCGCCTTCTTCTTTTGCGCTTTAGGTAACGGTTCCTCAGCTTTCAAAACAGCATGTATCCTCTGTTGCTCTTTGTTCGACCTATCCATCAGCTCGATCATCCCAGTTCCATTATAATCATGGTATCACATACCTCTTGAGATCAGATTCATTCATCCTAGCCAAGAAAGAAGCATCAATCCCCTCATCCTCCTCTCCCAAATCCATCATATCGTCCATTCCATCATCTTCGTCCGACTCCTCATCCTCCTCTGATTCGCGCTTCCGACGCCCTGCAAATACAGATTGAGGTACTGGAATCGATTTCTGATCTCTTAATTTGACTTTCTTGGGTTGATCTTCTTTACGTTTGGGTTTACCAGTGGGTCCGACTTCTTTCGGGGCTGCATTGGATTTTTTCGCCTAACGATCAG
>Ga0265797_10003295_pt1 | contig 26024 bp, 15 predicted proteins | sample P2T30metagenome_FD_192433 | JGI IMG/M metagenome (GOLD analysis project Ga0265797, IMG submission 192433) | Plant litter microbial communities from East Loma Ridge, Irvine, California - P2 T30 | ecosystem: Environmental > Terrestrial > Plant litter > Unclassified | place: USA: California... | reverse complement strand
CCCGGTGTAAGAAAGCTGGAAACGCTGGCATAGAAAGCCAACTTTGGAAATTCGCATCTCCTTCCCCGCCACTCCGACACAAATGCAGAGAACAATCCGAGTCCCATGTCAAAGACCGCGTAGGCACGCACACATATCACATCTGGAAACCACAAAGCACCGTACCGATAAGCAATCGACTCCGACAAATATTCAATCGTCATAAAATTCATCGAAAGTATCCGACATCGTATCCATCAACCCCAGCTCCTCCTCAGCCGAGAACGTTACCATTGTGGCCGCGACATCAAGACATCTGATTCAAACGCGCCTCCGCATCCTTCTTCGAGTCCTCGGGGACCTTCGGGTTGTTGATGGCAGCCTTCAGGCCTCCAGCACTATGGTTCAAAGGTGGTCAGCAAAGCCGTTCCACCGGTACAGCAGCGCGAATCTTACACATTGTTGGGGTTCTTGTTCTGGTCCGAGGCAGACTCGACGTCGCCACCGTTGAACTCGTTGTTCAAAACGTCGCGGGAGTGCTGCTTGGACTCTTCGGAGGTGTTGGGGTTGTTGATGTTGGCCTTGTGGCCGCCGACGATGTTGCCTGTGTTGGACATTGTGGAGGAGTGGATGGAGAGGTGGAAGATTGGTAGAAGTGGGAAGTCTTTGGTTTTATTTGGTTGGAAGGCGGTGTGGCGGAGTGTGTTTGAGCGAATGGGTTTGGCGGACGACCTCCCAGTTCATATACGCTCTCCCGGAGACTTTCGACCAGCCGCCATCGCCATCATCGTCGATGATCTTCGGACGGAGACGTCTTGATGGCTGGCGTGATCAGGCAACAGCTGCCAATTCGGAGTCGTAATACACCGCAACACCGTGTACAATCAATCAAGGGCGTCATCGAGCGGCCGCAATTGGAATCTAGTACGGTCCATGAACGCGCTTGGAAGTAAGATCGTCTCGATATCGCCATGGTAACAGAGCGTACAGAAGACGGTGTGACATGAAGTCCGTAGTACGTAGGAGTATCCCAGTCTAGCGCGTTCAAGCCGACGCGCGTGATTGTACGAAAGAGACGCGATGCCACCTTCGTCCACCGGTAGTGCTTGCATGGAGCTGTCGATCTTGTTCCAATGGACCATTGACGATGTGAGGTCCCTGGAAGTAGGAGCTAGGGCAGAGCGGCTCAATGATATCTCAACGTCACTCTGACCCGTAGAGTCTGCAAGTGCTGTTACGACAGGTAATTCGTGGCCAGTGCTCTATGCAATAAGCTGAAGTTCAAGTGTTCACCGTGAGTGATGTCGCATTGTTTGCATCATGTCCATGAATCAGGTCCTTAGATTTGGAAGACGCGATCGTAGATCAAGATTGTGTTAGTGCAAGGTACGATCGTGGGGATTCGTGGGGTTGTGCTTCATCAAGACATGTAGGGACTGGGGTTAGACTATCAGGCTGATGTATGTCATCATGAGTGGAACTGCACTGTATTTGACATCTGCGGTCCATACCCATCAATTGAAACTACCTGTGAAATCGACGTTGACATCTTGATTGAGACTAGTCAGCCAGAAATTGAACCTAGAATTGGACATCACGACAAAGGGCTCTCGTAAAACAATCCGAGTGATTCAATACAGATCGCCATATTGTTGACGGTGACAACATAGGGCTGGGTATCGGAAGTCGTAATACTTTCGTCACAAGCCGTCGGTTGACGCACTGCGTTCCCCTTCCAGACCGACAAACAGCTCGCCATTCGGACCATCCAATTTCATTGGTGGATGAAGCATTAACAACACTGTTGCCATTTACTCTCATGGCGTTTTTTAATTGCAGCCTGGCTGTAACCTCCCACTCAAACTCTATCGAACCAGATCTCATTGATCCTTACATGATCTCCACCCGTGTGCGCTTGCATGTGGCTGTTTGGCTGGCCAAATCGATCATATACCTCAGACGGCGGCACCCGGACATTCACTGAGGAAAACCGCTCCCGCTCTTCCTGATCACGATCATCAACGGCGCTCATCACAGCACTCTCACCCACCGCGATGACCTTTCGAGGAGTCGACGGTCGATTTGTTCTTGTTGTCTTGTTTCTTGACATTTGCACCTGAGGCCGTCGGGGCCCAGGCTCGCCGTCCAGTGCATCGATGTACCGTTGCGTGTAGACTCTTTTCGGCAGGCGTTGATGGAGACCACGCTCAGCGGCTCGATCCCACTCTTCTTGTCCGGACCGGCGCGCTGTATGCATCAAGATGAAGAGCGTGAATGGGAATAGTAGGATGAAGATTATGATTGCCGTGAGGGCGAACGGATCGAACGACATTGTGGCGTAGATGGGTGGATCTTGAGACAGGACCAATGTTTGTTGATCGTTGGAGACTTGATGTAATGGCAACAGTCGATTCGGACCTCTTAGCCCTGCAAGGTATTAGGTGTTCAAACACCGGCAAGGGAGCGAATTTTCGCATGCTGCCGTTCATCGAATGAGAGATATTCGCCATCTTGAAGACCTGCCAGCCCATTGATCCAGCAAACGAATCTGGCGTGCTGTCAGCGCTGACTACACTGCTGATTTGGCACAGCAAGGAGACACCGAACGATGACTTGACATTGTACGTTCGGTGGCTGCCAGCAACCCGTCTATGGCATGTCAAAGGAGCCAATCCAGGTTCCAACACTTGCTCTGCAATGATAGCTTTACTGTAGCCATGACAGCATTTTTGGTTCCAGACAGAGTTGTCCTATCTGTGTAATTCTTGCCGTCACTTCGTAATTGTTCCTTCGGGACTCTCGAAGACAGTCGCGTCTTGTCCACAATGAAGACTTCTAGGTTTTACCGCTCTGCCTGATCGAAGCATGGGAATGAAAGATGCTCAAGGATCGTCTGAGGTAATTTCATTTTTCAAACATTTTGATCAGTTCCTCGAGCAATCGAGCAACAATGTGTGCAATGTTGGTGTCGATGATGAAAGGGTGACGAAATAGCACACGCTTGTTGTAGTGCCCATCTTCAACCCTAACCCTCCCCATATCATAGTCCCTGCATAAATGCTTGCTCTTCTTATCTTCGACCAACTTCCTTTGATGCACTTTCTCCGAGGACGAGCGATTGTGGCACTCCTGACGACCAATGAATGGTGGCATCGAGAGTATGACCGCCGAAAACAACGGTAACACACATGTACAGCGCCCGCCCGCGCAGCTGTCTTCAGATATGGATCTGTAGATGGCAGGAGTTCTATCTTCGTTTCCTCTTCACGGAAGCTTTGTTGTTGACTTCTGACCAGTGTCGCGTAAGCTTCGAGTCCACTGGAATCGTAAACGTGACAGATATGAGTGTCCAGCAGGAAACCGAAAGCGAGCACTTCTCGCCCTACCGCGCTGATGGGAAGCTGGTGAGTTTGCGTGGCAGCAACAGCGACAGCGAAACCCCAAGCCATCTGCAGTCCATCGAGTAACACACTTTGCAGTACGGCTTCGTCTGTATAGTAACCGGAGCAACCCACCCCATCGGCCGTGCCGTCGTGCACGAGCTAGCAGCCCACGGAGCCGCTGTGGTATACGCTTGCTCATCAGAGCCCACAAACAACTTCACCAGCCTGGTTGATGAAGTGAAAGCCGCGAATCCCAGCACCAAAGTCATAGGCTACCCGTTCAAATTGGCGGACGAACAGGGTACCTTGGCCCTCATTGACGACGTGCTGAATGCATGGGGTCGGTAAGCGCAGCCTCTGTGATCAGTTATCGCCTACCTCTGCAGTCCTGTCTAACATGCTCCAAAGCCTGGACATCTACGTGACAACCTCCAACCTACCCGGTCCAAGCACTCTCGCCACAACAACGCCAGCATCCCTCTACTCGCTCTTCGAAGCAAACAGCATGGCGCCCTTTCTGGCTCTCAAGTATGCGCCAGCGGCGATGAAGAAAACGACGCCAAAAGGAAGCTACGCCAACGCAGCGCCCAAAGACCGCGCCTATGGCAGCATCATCGTGGTGAGCTCCGTGGCTAACTCGGCTCCTGCCTCCGGGAACGTGGGACCCGGATTTACGGTGGCGGCTCATGCGGCATTGGGTGTCGTGCGAGCTGGCGTGGCTGCGTTGAAGGGGAGTGGCGTGAGGATTAACTGTGTGAGTGCTGGGAGTATCGTGGAGCCGGGGACTCAGGCGGTGGATGTCGGCGACTTGCCTGGAGAATCGGCACCGGTGGGGAGAGGAGGGTTGGAAAGGTTGGGGTTGCCTATGGAAGTTGCGCGGGTAGTTGGATTCTTGTCTAGTGGCTTCTCCTCTTATATGACTGGGAGTAATGTTGTTGTCGACGGCGGAGCGAGTGTGATGGGATCCTTGGGAGTCGTGCCGTGATGAAACTCGGCATGAGGAAGCGCCGTCTTACTAGGCCGTGAGACCTACATCAGATCAGAGAGCAAACGAGCGAGTCGTTGTAGCCAAGATCAACTGCTCACATCGAAGTAACAACTTAGAGATGGCCATGGGCTGATGGAGCTAGTAAATTAAGATGTCACAATCGAAAGAACTTAAAACATGAAACAACATTAGCAAGCTCCGCAAGGACCACCATCAACCTAAACCCCAAACACCATCTCAATTCGATTCTCCAAACGCCGTATAAGAATCCCTTAACAAATGCCACGAACAAACTTAGTTCTCGTTATTACTGGTCCCAAAGACTTGCCTACCACCATCCGCCACACCGGCACCAACGCTCTCCGCCTTCTCTTTGACACCCTCAACAACATGCGTAGCGTTCTCCTTGACATCCCCAATAGCATGTGAAGCCCTATCCTGCGCCTTCTGTAGCTCTGCCGGCCACTTCTTCGTGACCTTCAACAGCGCGTAGTAAAGCTGGATCACGCCGACATGAACGCTATCCTTCATCGCCATCGTCAAACCATGACTAAGGAAACCCTTGAGGAGATCACCCTCAAGACCAGAGTAAAGACCGCCGAAACCCTCGGCCCGGTAAATTTTGCGTAGGGAGACGAAGATGGCGTATTGGGCGGAGAGGAGACGGAGGACTTTCTTCACGGCTTCGGTGACCTGGTGGCGATTTTCGGTGCGATGCAGTCTTTCGTTGTTGAGCTGAGAAGGGATGGGCGCGTCGCGCTTCTCGTCGACTTCGGTCTCTTGTTTTTGGGTCGGAGATGAGACCTGGGCACGGGATTTGGCTAGATTCACGGGGTAGGTGATTGCCGTTGCGATGGCTTTGCTGGTGGCGGCGATGAGGAATGTCAATTGAGGGCCGGGCTGGGCTCTCTGTGAGCTTGGGATCAAGCCGTGCAGCAGGTTGTCGACGGCAAAGGTGATGGCTGGGTTCAGCGTGAGGATCACACTGGCGCTGTAGCCTGCCCAGAATCCTTTCAGGCCACGCTCTGAGCGGATCTGACGGGCTATGTCTTTGACGGTCAATTTGTTGCTCTGTCCTGAGAATGAGATGGATGTGGGCTCGCGGGCGTTTACTAGAGCGGCCGTCTGCTGGCGTGTGATGATGTTCTGCAGCGGCGTGGTGACGAATTTTGATAGAGCACCGGCAACAACTCCAATGCCCAATTCGCGGTGGACGGGCAGAGTGTTGCCGAACTTCTTCGTCTCGCGCTGCCGCAGGAAGTTGTAAGCCAGGAAGAACAGGAACGAATCCCCAATGCCCTTCACGACATCGGGGCCCAAGCCAGTGTAGAAGGCCTTCAGTCCACCCTCGCTGTCGTAGATCTTCAATGCAGCGTCGAGAAGGTTTTCGTACTCGGCATCGCCATCTCTGGCTGCTGAAGGAGCCTCACTAGGCCCTGACAGCTGTTTCTGAACTTGCATGCGAGTGATGACCAGATCCAGAGGATACAGCAACAGCTTCGTCACCGCTGTAGCGGCAGACCCAGCAACAGCATGGCCCAAGGCCGGGAGGATGGGACCTCCGCCGATGGACGACGCGCCTCTGTTGGCCTCTTCCTGGATCCTATGGTAGAGGGTGAAAGCGTCCTGGCGGCCGTACTCAGCGGAATGAAGGGAGAAAATAGAGCCAAAGTATCTTACGAGCTGAGCATTGTAGACGGGGTCTGCGGCCTCGATTTCTGCCATGTTTACGTTGTTGTCGTCGTCGTCTTCAATGGTGTCAGCTCGTTTTTGTCAATGGTTAAACGGCAATGCTCGGGCAGCAGCAGATACTCACAGTTTTATATCGCTCGTCCGCAGGGTTTGGGTCGATGGCTGCTACAATCCGCGACGGTATGCATGTACAGTCTGCGGGGTGCATGGGTACGTACTGTGATGGTGAGGAGAAGCTTTGATAGCTATCTAAGTACGTTCATGGCAGTGGTAGTAGGAGGTACTTGGAAGTAGTAGGACGCGACCAGGGCTTGGCTGCATGATCGACATTCCCCAATGCTGTCATTTATTGGGGTCGGCTCAGCGGCAGCTCTAGAGTGAAACTCAGACCCGAGCTCATTGGAACCTTGTCCAACTTCACCAAGGAGGAGGAGGAGGAGGAGTGGCAATATGGTAGATCATATAGGAAGCGAATCAAACATTAAATCCAACGATAGTATGTAGCTGCGAAAAATCCATCCTGACAACACGAAACACTGCGGCTATACACAATGTCGTTCTGTCTCCAGGTCGGCTAATCAGTCGATCGATCAACGCGACTAATTAACAAATATAGGAAACCCAGGAAACCCATCAAAGAAAATCACAAGAATAATCCCCAAACCGCCCATCAAAAAAAGTAAGCATCTCCGCCCACCGCCCCCAGAAGAAGTGAAGTGTGTATCTCTACAAAAACGCCTCGCTCTTCAGCGCCCTCACACGTATATACCCAGGCGCCCTCTCACCACGGTCTCCCTCCCAATAATCGACAAAATCAAGAACGCCCGCTTTGACGCCGTCTGCTATGCCCGTGTACTCCTCACGCTCCGGACTTATAAAAAACCTTTCATGAGACTGCTTTGCCTCTGTGGAACCTCGATCTTGACATCTCCCGCCACGCTCGCCGGTCGCACCGAACTGGCCCTTCTGCTGCCGCCGCCGTAATCACTGAGGGCCGCGATGCGCTCGCTGCGCGCAACGCTGCCTCGCTCTACTCGAAGACCGCGGTGACCCTCGAGCTCACGCTCCAGTCGGAGGCTTTTCTCGCGCTCTTCGCGGAGTTCACGCTCGGCACGCTTGGCGGTGAGCTGCGAGGATGAATCGGAAGCTTGCAGCTCGTCGATAGTCTGGAGGAGACGTTCGACCTTTTCGCGGGACTTGTTGAGGTCCTCGGATAGGATGGAGACTGACTTCTCGCGGCGATCGATTTGCGATTGGAGATCCTTGACTGTGCGGTCAACATTGCGGACGCTGCGAGCCTCGAGGTTACGGCTTTTCTCCAGATCCTCGAGTTGTTGTTCAAGCTGTGATATGTGTCAGTATGTATCTATTGGAGAGCTTAGTGGGTGAAGACATACCTCTTGGACGCGTCCGTGCAGGAAACGAACATCCTGGCTTCCGCTGGAGTAGCCCTTGGTTTCAAGGTCGATACACTTGAGCTGCAGATCCTTGAGGCCCTTCTCCAAGGCGGCCTTCTGCTTGTGTAACTCGACACTCTTCTCGCGCTCGGTGACGATGTCTTTTTGCACTTCCTGAGCCAGAGCTTCAGATCGGCGCATCTTGCCCACGGCAGCAGCCGCGACATCCTCCTGGTGAGCGAGCTTTGACTTGAGATCAAGGACCTCGCGATCCGACATGGCGGCGTCACGCTTCGTTGGCGATCCAGACCTGGAAAGGTCCTCGAGACTGGCAGCTGCCTCCGCGAGTCTGGTCTCGAGACCCTTCTTCTCCGTCAGCAGCATGTCGCGCTCGGCAGCAACATCATCCACATTACTACGCAGGTGCCGGACTTGACCAAGCAGCTCAACGATTTTGCTTTGGGCTTCGTTGTGCGAGTTGGCAGCCTCGTCTCTGGAATCAGACAAACTCTGGAGAGCAACTTCAAGACGTGACTTCTCCTTCGCCCAGGTAGAGCTGTTGAGAACCTCGTCGTCCCACTTGCATCGGAGTTCTTCAAGCTCATCGCGAATACGACCGTTCTCTCCACGAGCGTGGATAACATTGTCGCGTTCGATCTCAAGCTCACTGGTCAACGATGCAAGCTCAGCCTGGTACTTTTTCCTCGTCTGCTCCACGGATGATTCTTTGTCCTCGAGGTCCATTGCACGCTGGGAGCGGTAGTCCTCGAGCTCGTTCTGTAGACGCTTCTTGGCCTGGAGTGCGCCATCGAGGTCGGCAGAAAGGTCTTCGATCCGTTCCTCGTACTGTTGGGTTTGGCGTTGCAAGTCTTCAATGGCCATGTCCATCTGCTTGCGCTCGGACATGACGGTGGCGCAGGTCTCCTCGGCTTCCTTAGCCTGAGACTTCGCGAATTGCTCTGCGCGGGAAGCCTTGAGCACTGCAATTTCGGCCTGCTCGAGTCTTGCGAAGTACTCGTCGGAGCGGGCCTTGTACATGTCCAAACTGTCTTCCACATCTACAAGCTTAGACACTTCGGTATCAAGCTTGATCTGCAAGTCGGAAAATTCTTGCAGGAGCTGCGCGTGGTTGGCAGCTTCCTGCTCGCGTTCGTAATGAATGTCGCTAAGTTCAGATTGGGCGTCGCGCAAGTCGACCTCCATGCTAGCTTTGCTGCGCTTGACCTCGTCGAACGAGGTTTTGGCGTCTGCAAGCTCCGAAATGGCAGCATTGTGAGAAGTGAGTAACGATCTACGTGTCTGCTCTTGCGAATTGATCAAATCGTAAAGTTCTTCGTGACTCTTCGTCTGGACCTCCTTCAGCGAGAGCTGACCGGAGCGAATACTCTGCTCGAGTACTGTGACTTTCTTGGACGAGTCGTCAAGCATGTCGTGAAGGCGGAAGTTCTCCTTCTCAAGTTTCTGCATGCGGTGCAACGAAGGGCTATCGTCCTGCCAATTGCCCTTGCTCGGGGTGCTCTGGATCTGAGATTGGAGATGGTGATTCTTCATCTCAGACATCTGCAGCTGATTCTGCAAAAGCTCCAATTCTCCCGCCAGATCCATGCGTTGGTGGTAAGTCACTGTATCAACGGTACGGTCTGAACGAGAAGAGTCATTCGTGTTGTTGCTGATATGACGTTGGTGATTGCCAGGCGTTTGCATGCCAGCGGGTGAGAAGTTCTTGTTACGACCGGCCTCCCAGTCTCGGCGGATGTTGGATGGCGAAGATCGGGCATTAACCTGGCTTGCATTCATTTCTTCGAGAAGAGCGCGCTTCGAGTTTTGGTGACGTGAGTCGTTCTCTTGCAGGTCTTCATTGTGTTGAGAGCGGAGGTTTTCGAGCTGCGCCTCAGCACGCGAAAAGCGGTCGGTTGCCAAACGCAAGGCATTTTCTGAGGCCTCCAGCTTCTGTGCAATGTCAATCGTACGTTGGAGCTCGGGCTTTGCACCGTCCAGGTTAGATGGCAAACGTCCATTTTCAGGGTCGAAGACCTTGGCCAAGAGACGCAAATGCTCGCGTGCCTCGATCAGCTCCTTGTTGGCCTCGTCGAACGATGTCTGCACTGTGCGTGTGTTCTGCTGTGCTTGAGTACGAAGCTGTCTCTCTGTCTCGAGCTTTCTGTTGGCTTCGGCGAGTTGGAGATTCACAGCAGAAGACTGCTGCTCGGCATTGCGTGTGGTCTTGTGCTCGCGATCCATCTCGTGGTTCAGATCTTCCAAACTGAGCGTGAGTTTCTCCTTCTGCTTCTCGAGTGAGTTGATTTGGAGCTGCGAGTCGTTGAGCTGACGTTGAAGCTTCTTGTTCTCCTCGTCGGCCTTAGTCTTCTCTGCGATAACCTGGTTCAGTCTGACACGCTGGTTGTCGCTAGCCTTAGAGTTCGAGCGTGCGATGTCAAGGTTCTTTTGCTGGACCTTGTTCAACAAGGCACGGTTGTCGTTCTCCGATGCGGTCAAGCGTCCCTTGATGGTGATGACCTCACGCTCGAGACGCTGCTTATCTTGGTCGTGATGCAACTTGAAGGAGTCTGAATCAGCGATCAGCTGTTTCAGGCGCTGGACTTCGCCGTTCAAGCGTGCCCTGTCATTCTCGAGATCTTCAACCTGCTGAGCCTTCTCGTCCAAGTCGCGGCGCATGAGAGCCTGTCGCTCATTTGCTTGTTTGGTGACATTGCGTTCAACTTCGGTTTCGCAATCAAGCTTGGCTTCCTGCAACTCGATGAATTTCTTCCTCAACTCTTGCAACTCGGCCTGGTATTCTTTGCGCTCCTTATCAGACTGCTCCCTCGCGCTCGTAGCTCGTCGCGTCACATCGGATTGAGTGTACATCTCCTTCTCAATGGTGACCTTGCTGTCGTTAAGAGCTTCAAACTCACGCTTGAGATCCTCGAGCTCGGCTTCCGCAATCTGCTTGACGTCGTCCCTCGACTGGCGCTCGCGACTAAGGTCAGTCTGCGCTTCGAAGAGTTCGCCCTTGATATCGTGCAACTGCGCTTCCAGCATCTCCACCTGCTCGTTGGCGGAAGTCTGATCTTCCAGAGCGCGTCTAGCGTCTGCTGCTTCACGCTCGAGCTGTGCATGCTGAGTACGCACAGCCTCCATCTCAGCTTGCACCGAGCGCAAGCGGTTCTGGACACTGCTATGCTGGGTGGTAAGGTTGTGTTTCTCATCCTCGAAACGTTTTCGGTCATCTTGGTACTTCTTCAAGTCGGTCTTGAGGATAGCAAGCTCGCTGTCCTTGCGGCGAATGACGTCTTCGAAGCTCGCGGAGGTGGAAGACAGATCGGACATCTGCTGACGAACGGCTCGGTTCTCATCAAGCAAGTCGCGGACTTGCTTTTTGGTTCCTTGGAGCTCCTTGTTGGCTGTCGAAAGCTTGATGTCCAGCTCCTGGTCGTTTTCGAGCAGCTTCGCCTCGAGATCCTTCATCTTTCGATCACGCAAGCTGAGTTGGCTTTGCAACATCCGGGTCTCTTGAGTCAGGCGCTCCTCTTCCTCAGTCCTCTGCGACCGGCTCCTCTCCACTTCTTCCAGGTGGGCTTCCAGTTCGGAGATACGATCTTTGAGTTCTGTCTTCTCATTCTCGAGGTTGCTGATGATCTGACCTGCTTGTTCGACCTGTTTCAAGCGCTCGCTGGCTTCGTGCTCGGCAGTCTTCCGAGCCGCCATGAGCTCGTCGACTTGACCTTCCAGATGCTCTTGGTCCTCCAAAGCGGCTTGAAGCTTTTCAATAAGCTCAGCTTCTCGATTCTGGAGACGGCGGAAGATCTCTTCTTTGTCCAATGCGAGTGCGCGCTCGCTCTCAAGTGTGTGTTGAATGCGCTGCACCTCAGTCTCGGCTCTTCTGCGCTCTTCTTCAATGTTCAAACGACTCTGCTCTTCAGCGGCCATTTTCTCCTGCAGTTTCTTGATCTCTTCTTCACGCTTCTTCACTTCCTGTGACTGCCTAGTGGCACCAAGAAGAGGTCTCATCCGAACGAAAAGCTGCCACCAAGGATTTGACTGCATTTGCTGGTAGACCTGGAAATTGCGCTGGATGACCCGAGTAGCTTCAGCTCTATACAGACGCTTGTTGGCCTGGCGTCTTTGTATGAAACCACGAGCCACCGATTGGAAACGCCCGACGATTGCGCGGATGAGTGCATCACGCTGCTCTTCAAGCTCGGCCAAGACACCAGCTCGGAAGAAACATTTGGTAAGACCAACTCGGTACCACGACTTGTCAAGGTTCAGCTTCTCCAACATGATCTTGCAAGCTGCTTGGCCCTCAAGGTAGCCTCGTGGCATGTTGGTGCACAAGATTTCGTAACGCGCTCGGAATTCAGCAAAGAGGAGTCTGTTGGGGAAACCAGTCCTCGCAATTCTGATACCCTCGAGCACACCGTTGCATCGAAGTTGGTCCAGGACTAGGGGAGTGCTGAATTGCTTCGGCTTCTTCTTGTGGTTGGGCAAGATGCAACGAACAAAGTGAGGATGCGTCGAGTGCAGCTGGGCCATCAGGGTCGAAAGATTCTCCTTGTGGCGTTGTGCGACCGTCCGGAAGAGACCTTTCTTGACACGACTACGAGCAGCGCCTTCAGCAAAATCGTCAACCTCCGCACAGTCCGAGAACAGTTGTGCGACGTGCTTGTTGGAGGATGTCGCAAGAAGCTTTGTGATGTTGTCGTTCAAGGGATCCTTGTTCTTCTCCAACCAGCCTTCAGTTGAGTATTCGACCTCCGCAGCATAATGAGTGAGCATGAAACCTTGGCTCAGCAGTGACCGTTTGTACTTGGGCGTCTTGCGGTCCCAAAGCGAATGTAGCTTTTCGGTGAAGCTCTTATCCGTTGCCCTGGGCATAACCGAGTCTTCGTCCAGGCAAGAGAAGATACCGATAGGATTTGGCAACTCGATGAGATCAATTGTGGGTTGCAAATCCCTTCCGAAGTCGATGAACTTCCACTCAATCTGCTCCCGCGCATATTCCTCCTGTTCCAAGACAAACATGTGGTGGTTGAAGAATTGTTGGAGTTTCTCGTTGGTGTAGTTGATGCAAAGCTGCTCGAAGCTGTTGTTCTCAAAGATTTCAAAACCAGCTATATCCAGAACACCGATGAAAGAGGTGCCTTCGCTGTACGATCCCGATGAGTTGCGGTCGAGTTGTCGGTTGATGCGGGTCACAAGGTCGCCGAATCCGCGCTCGTAGATACCTTTGGCGAGGGCATCGATCGATAGTCTCGCTTGTTCGGGTGTTTGCACCTTCTCGACCCATTCGCTTCCAGCCTTTACACGAGGATGAAGCAGCGCCTTGGCAAATGCAGCAGAATCAATCCCAAAAATGTGACACGCGCGCTTGACGGCATCTTCAGCGTCAGGGTGCAAAGCCGCCTGGTCGGCACGCAAGCTTTCCTTCACGACCGAAATATTTCCAAGATGCAGAATGCCAGCAATTGTTGACAGGATCGCGTGCTGTTCTTCCCCATCGATGCTCATGATGGCAAATGCTTCCAGGAGGGCATTCCATTCGTCAACATCCGACACCCCCGAGATGGTGTCGTTGCCTCGTCGTGTGTACTCGAAGTGCTCCACCTCCATATCATCCAAAAGGAATTTCTTGCGCATGGCTTTGTCCGCACCGGAAAGCAGTTGATAGAAGATATGGTAATTGCGCTCTTGAGAACTCAGTCTCACAACTCTGCTCTTCTCCAGAAGATACCAATCGATAAAGGCGCCCGCGATTTGGCCAGAGCGGGAGAACTCGATTCTGATAAATTTACCAAATCGCGAACTGTTGTGATTTCGCAGTGTCTGGGCGTTTCCGAAGGCCTCCAAGATAGGGTTCGCGCGCAAGATTTGTTCGGAAAGATTCGACAAATGCCTTCCTCCCGATTTCGCGCGTGGAGTGTCCGATGTAGCAACAGATGCAAGGTACTGAATGACTTTCTTCGTGTTCTCCGTCTTTCCAGCACCCGACTCTCCTGTGACTAGGATAGACTGGTTCTCTCCTTCGTCCACCAGATTTCGGAAGGCCTCATCGGCCATGGCGAAGATATGCGGCTTTGTGTCCTCCCGGTGTCGTCCTTTGTACATATTCACATAGTCTCTGCCGTATATGGGTAGCGGCGTGTAGGGATTGACTGTCACCAAGAAGAGGCCCGAGTAGGTGTAGATGAGGTCGGCAAGATACCGCTGATGCAAATTGTGCACGACACTTGCCTCATTCAAGTGCGTGAGCTCAGCCATGTCGTCTGCTTTGTCGAATTTCGCAGGATTGACCTTGTCCACACTATCGGCGGCTACATCGCGTTGCTATCACGAGTGTCAGCTTGTCATATATCGCATGTGGTTCTCGACTCTTGAGAGACTTACGGATCCGTCTTCGCATTGTGCCTTGAGCATGCCACCGGGCAGCTCTTCCACAACCCAGCCCTTGACGAATGCCTTCTCGTCATCCCGCATCCAAATGTACCGTTTGCCCGACAGGTCATTTTCGCCTTCCACCACATGAACGTCTTCAGTCGTACCGTCTATGTTTTCTGGCTTGATGAATTGGGGCGCAAAAGTCCCTGCACCTCCTCTCAGCGAGCCATGCCTTCTTGAATCGCTCCGTCCTAGTCCTCCTGATCTCAAATCCGAGACTGACTGGTTTCGCGCGTGTCCTGTTGGCATGCCTGGTGATAGGGGTGCTTGCATGATGCTGGACTTGGATCTTGCGTGGCCAGGAGGAGGGCCTGGCGAAGGGGTATCTGGATCTCTTTCTCGCTCTCGTCCTTGGAATGGGCCATTGCGCCATCGCGGCCCACCCTGTGCTTGCGAGCTCATTCTCGCTCAATTTGGCGCTACTGCGCTTCTCTCGTTGGTGTTGTTCGTCTGGTCGCTAATGACGTCGCGTTCGCGCGTCCGGAGGCTCGCTCACACGCCCATGGGGCGAAGGTAGATGAGGGAGAGTCGACGTTGGCCTCGAGGGCAAGTTAGTATTTACAGGGAACGAGGGTGTGTCAAGCAAATTGTACGTCAACGGCGAATGTCTCTGATGTTTGGGCCGTGGGTTGCACTGTTGACATTCTGGCCTAATTGGGAAGGCGCCCCAGCGGAGATCCCGAAACTCTACGGCGGCCAGGCGAATCGTTCATGACCGCCGTTAGCGCGCTGCTCTCCGCAAAAGACCAGGCCACGCGAAAGGAACCATGCAGCGAAACGTGAAAGAGACGAACAACCTCTCAACTGCTGCTCTGAAGTTGTCACGGCCCGACTCTTACGCCTGCGTCGTTCTTCCACTCTCAAGAGCGCGCAGATTCACAGCGATCGCGTCACGTGTCTTCTTTCCACCTGACCCGACATTCGCGCTAGCGCAGGACTTCATACGGCGGCAGAACGTTTGTCGCCTGCATTCTCGACTTCTACCACCTAGAAAGACGAGCGCGACATCTCACTCACGGTAACGCGTTGTAGACTACGAGCTCGAAGCAAACTCCGTTCATCAGTACGCACGCGCGCGGTCGCGCATGTGACATGAACGGCAACATGTCTTCACAACACTTGCCCTTCGGCGGTGTGCCTCTTCAACACTCCCAACACCAACCAACTTTCAATACCATTCCTTCCAGCACCGCAGCTGTACCTCCAGCCATGGCGCCTGCACAGCAACCGGCGTTCTTACACAACGCACAGCTACCAGGTCTCGACATGGCCACAGTCTTACAGGGCATCACGCCCGAGCAACTTGCCTACATTGGCCAGCTTTATCAGGCTGGCCAGATTCCCCTGCCACCGGCATTAGGTCCAGCTCATACTCCCGCTGTGGCCACACAAACACCGCCCGCGACGCATCAAGTCGGCGCGTCTTTTGCTACCAGACCGCAAGAGGAGGAAGCAACGGATGGTGACAAAGAAGATGGAGAGTGGGAAGAGGGAGAGCTTGCGCCTCAGGTGGTGCCCGATTTCCTTCGTCCTCCTCCTACGGGTCCAAGGAAGCGCAGCGGTAGCTTCCACTTGCATACAGGACAGAATGGCGTGGACAAGCGTACCAAGCGGCAGCCATCTCCTCCACGTCAGCCGCACAGCTACGACAGGAGACGGCCGGCGCCCTCGAGTAAGCAGCAGCCGTATGATACCACGAACACACAGACGCATGTACTGACGCGGAATCAAGACGGCCAAAGCGCATTACCTGCTCGTTCGCATGCTCGGCAGCGCGCGGTCAAACACGATGCCGCGAAAATTTTCATACTGGCTGCATATCGTGCAGGTTACTCATTCGACGATCTCTCTCGGGAAGTCGGCGACAATAGAATGCTACAGATTCTGTTCAAAGAGCTAGGCCTTAACGCGCCAGCCGAAAAGGTTCAACCCAAGCAACCAGAGGTAATGGTCGCCTCTCCGACGGTCCGTGATCAGCCGACCGCTGTTGTCGCAAACAAGCCCGTCTCCACTGCACCCAAAGGGTCTCCGCTCAGTACACCGCCGACAGTAAAGCCCGCCGTCAAATCTCTTGCGAAACCCGTGATCCCTCCCAAAGCCCCTGCAACTGCTGATCGTTCCGCGTATCTGGCCAAATTACAAGCAGCCAAAAACAAGAAAAATGAGGACATGCTCACAAGTACAAAGCCTGTGGATACAGTGGCCGAGAACAAGACACCCGCCGCACAACAGCCCTCACCTGCAGTTGCGGCCACAGGTACAACTGCCCAGCCCACTGCGCAGCAGCCGGCCAAGGCCAAGGTCCAGACCGATCTGCTTCGCAGGAGGCTCGAGGCATTGAAGGGTGAGCAAGCACGCAGGCAGGAAGCCGAGCGCCTTGCGAGTGCGCAAAGCATCGTTAATACGACCTCTGTTCCTACGTTTGAGAATGTAGATGCTCCCACGAATGCTGCTCCAGCTGCAGCACCTAACGGTCTCGCCGAAACGCCTGTAAAGGCTCCTGTCGATTCAGCAGAGCAAGCAATTGTCTCGCCAGCGCAATCGTTCGACTTTGCTGTTTCTCAGTTCCCGGGCCTACCCGGGTTGTTCATGACAGGTACTCCGCCACAAATTCCCACAGCCGTTCGTGCCCCTACCGAGCCTCTCGCTTCCTCTACAGCACCGTCAACGGCCGGTCTTGTGGATAATGCGACATCCGAAGACCCAATGGAAGTCGATTCGTCGACGAACGCAGGCAGCACGCCCGCTCTTCCAAAAGAGGCTTCGGAGCAACCGCAGGCTTCAGTGCCTGCAAAATCAAGCGCATTCAGCTCGGGCCAAGCGACACCTAAACACCCTTTCAACCAAGGCAAGTATGACAGCAACGATGACTCTGTCATCATTCATGTCAGCGACGAGGAAGAGTCTGAGCTTGACGACATGGATGAAGATGAGGATGATGCTCCGAGTCCGGTCAGCAAGCCTGCGGCACAGAAACCCGGTCCCCTTCGTAACCTGCCTACGGCTACCATTGCCAGCGTTTCCACGCCTGGGACGCCCGGCGCGACAACCCCTGGAGGAACAGCATATCAGCGCAAGCTTCAAGAAATCCAGGAAATGAACCGTCGAATCGCGGAAATGCAGAAACAGCCTAAGAAAGCCAAACTGCAGCCCGCGACATCCTCAATGATTGCGCAGACACATGGATCAACTTCTTTACCGGGCCTTTCTACCAGTAGTCTTCCAGAGACTGCCGCTGTTGCACAGCCCAAAGAACAGCAAGCTGCGGAATCGAGCCAGCAAATGGAGGCCGAGCTGGCACGCCTCCAGGAAGAAGCTGCGGTCATTTCGCAACAGCGACAAGTGTCACAGAGTGATAGTGGCAATTGTAACAATGCTTCGACGATGCAATCTGCGGATTCTGGCGTGGTCGAAGATGCTGCCTCCAACACAAGCGATGACGACGACGCCATGGACCTCTCTAGTGGCGGGGACAGCGATTCGTCTGATGAAGATGATGTCGAGACCCGCGTTCCAGAGGCGACAGAGGCGAGAGAGGCGACTGCGAGCACGACCGAAAGCCTGGACCACGACGCTCTAGTTCTAAGCCACGAGGATGCCAGCGGAGACACCAGCACCAGCGACGACTCGGACTCATCTACCGAATCTGAAGAGGAGTCCGACGAAGATTACGAACCTGCGCCTGCTGTGTCTGAAGTCAATATTCCCAACTCTCTCGATCAGGGCCAGCAGTATTCGCCACCCATCTCAGCACAGCCTGTACCGCAATTTGACGCTGACCTCGCGCCTGAACTTCAGCCCTCCGCCAGAGTGCAAGATGAGCCCACTTCCGAGGTATCTCTTCGTGCCACTGCTGTCTCGAGATAGGATGTGCTGATGCTTTGTAGGAAAAGAAAGCACACAAACCCTACTACAAGCCATATGAGAGCCCTTTGAGGATGTTTAGGGATTATCGCTTCCATCCCCAATACACTTCCGACGTGAAGGGTGGGTTCACATCACTAACGTACAGCAACAAGATCGATCCTCAAACACCCATGTGCCCTGAAGAGCTTTTGACCGGGACATGTCAGGATTCAACCTGCGACCTCCAGCACTTTGCCACAACGATTATCACTGGTGCGTAATTCAACGGTGGACTCTTCTCACCGTGTTATTCCCTTCCCCGCCCTCTCATTCTTTCGGACTCATGGAGCTGACACAGGTGTACTAATATCTAGACTCTGCACTGCTCAGAGACATGGGTACTCGCAACGCCCCTTGGAGAACCGAAGAAGAGAAGAAACGATGGGACCTCGGTCTCACTGACCTTGTGAAACACTTGCGCGCTTCCAAACAAGGTACTGATGTCAACGTCATTGCTGCGCACATCGCCCAATATCGTCGTGACTTCGTCGATCAGCCAGATCAGATCATTAACCTCAACCCCAACCCCATCGAATTCCCTTGAGTAGTATTCTTGGAAAGGAAAAACGAGCAGAAGCAGGAACACACTGCAAAAATAGCGCGAGCGTGAATGCAGGTGGCCAACCTAGCCGGGACAATCTTGTCCAACGACGGAGTGGTGTGGCGCGCACACAAAACACGCGATACGAGAGGCGTGGCTGTTCATTCATGGAACCCACGTCTCATTTGTGCCAGTCCTAGTTTTCGACTAGCATCGGCATTGGATCAACTCGAACGAGACATGACATAGCTGCCAGTCGCCAACTGTTTGCATCTGGTGCGATGAAGCGAAGGCGCTTGGCTGGGGTTCGGGAAGGAGTATTGGTTACCTTTTTCGGCTTGCGCATTGCCGCGCACGGAGTAGACTTGGGCTTCCTTTGCGTCGACATTGGTGCCTGGCCCGTCTCTGATTAGAGGGCAGGCATTTGTTGACGTGGGATTGCTGGGGAGAAAGGGCGAAATGGAAAGGAGTTTGGTGTCTTGTCTCTGAGAGAAAGAACACCAAAGGGCCAAAAAGGCGATGCATTGCTCCCCTGATCCATAGCTTGTAAATGTATGTTCTTTCATCAACTCATTTTATTTGCCTGGTGCCCTTTGACATACTCACCATATGTATTGACACGGTTAGCTCACTTACAGAAGTTCACATGCGGAGTCAGGGCGCTGCTGTCTATTAGTGCCGCTCTGTGGCTACTCCAATGGTGGATTATATCTCGTTTGCTGATTATGGCATCTGACACGAATGTGGTGTTCATGTGCTCGAGGTGAACAGCAGCAGCAGTTCCCAAACCTTCAACGCTTGAGCCACCAGCCCCGCAACGTCACTTCCTAATTCGTCGCCACCATTCCTAGCTTCACTTCAACTCTCGACGACAATAACTCTAGACAATACGACCAGGCACTGAGCTTTGCCTTTGTACTGAGGCATTGCGTTACACTTTGGTATGACTCGATCCACTGAGAAAAGATCAATCACTGACTTGCAAAGGAGATTGACACATGACATCTATACGTCTTCGTTCATGAGACGGAGTGTGCGAGACAACTTCCCCAGAGTACCCGGGACTTTTGCAGGAGTTGTCAGGAGTTGGCACGACTTCACACCTCACTCACGGAGGTGATCGTGCGCACGGATCAACCTCGTGTCGCTTTTCCTGTTCGTCTGGCACGGGCATGAAAGAGGCGTCACCAGTTCACTGAACGTAATCACACACCACTCAACCTGACAGCAAACGGCACGCGGATAACCTACTTTCACCACACCTTTCAACCTCTCTTTTTAGACTGCTCTTTCTTTGAGTTTGTCACCACTACATCGCTGCAACCACGACAGCTACCGAGAAGACCTCGATACTTCCACTTCCTTCCTTTGTAAATACATCACCTAACCACGACACACACCCTTCGATCATGGCGCAGCGAGAGCCCTCCATCCGACAGCTTGCCAAAAAGCTCAGCGGGTCTGTAGCAAATTACCAGCAGACTACTGCCGACGACTCCCTGGAGAGCGCCCTCGGCCAGGACGAGGTTCAACCTGCTAGCAACGAGCCCCTTCCCAAGGCCAACAAGCCGGCCAGAAAACCTACCGCGCTTGCCGAGAAGAGCTCCGCTACGAAATCACGATCAAAGGCAAGCCGCACAGTCGTCCCGGCCCCGGTTGCCCCTTCGGAGCACGAAACTGCTCTCCTCGAGTCTCCTACCCAGCCGTCTCGCAAGCGAAAGACTTCGGACGCAAGCGTAGACCAGTCTTGCTTCAAGAAAATGAGTACACAGAACATCGACCAAGGATCAGAATCTGATCTCTCAGAGATCGGCGCAACCCCTGAACACCCTGGTCTTTTTGGAGACGAGTCCCTCAAAGATCAGCTACTTGTTACGAACGACAATCGTGAAGTCGATGAGACAGCAGTCGTCGAGCCTGCACCTGCTGCACTCACCAGCGTGGTCGAGAATGCAGCTGATACTTCAATTCCACAAGCTGCTCCATCTCCGCCCATCCTCGCAGCCGATAAGCAGTCAGAAACCGTTCTCCCAACTGACTTGACTGGCACTTCGATCCCATCAGCATCGTCATCCGCGCCGCACGAGAAATCTGACACACGCCCCAATATTCACCTGCAGCTCTCGCCGGAGCAATCTTCCACTCCACAGGTTGGGTCTGGCCCTGCTGCTTCTCTCCCGACACCAACGTCCATCCGCCCGCCATCAACTCGAGCAAAGAAGCAGCCGGTAAGGTTTAGGAAGCCAACGGATGTCTCGGTCGAGGCGAATGAGGAAGACAGTGTCGTCAACGAGGATGAAAATGAGCCTGCCGGTGATAGTCCCACTGTGCAGAAAGCTGTTCGCAAGTCCAGGGCCAAGGCTAAGCCCAGAACCAAGGTCCCAGTCTCGTCAGAGAAGGTCACTGAGGACGACCTTGCCAACGATGTTGTAGCTCCAACTGCAACCAAGGCGCCTCGAAAGCGAAAAGCCAAGGCACCAGTAGATGGCACGCCTGACGGTGTGTCAACTCCGGCTACAATCAAGGCGCCTCGAAAGCGGAAAGCCAAGACAGCGGAGGACACCCCGTGCAAGAAACCGGCGACCTCTAGGACGAAAGCAAAAGCCACCGGAGCCCGCAAAGCCCCAGCCTCGACACCCTCTGCCATCTTGCCTGCAGACGGTGATGCCTTGCTTGCATTGCCTTCCCCTCCTTCATCACAGGCAGATCTGGCAACCGAGTACCCTATCGACGCTGACCTGCTCAAGCTGTCAAGGGCATTGACACACCGTGAGCCGCTGGCGTCAAAGCCAGACCCCATTGGCAAGCCGGAAGTCTGGGCTCCAGGACGACAGGAGCTTTGTGAGACCTTGCCATACTACAAGAGCGCCCATGCTGGGTGCTATTCGAATGGCGGTACGATCTTCTCTTTCATGTTCGACAGCAGCGGTGTCGGCAGGGAGTACATGGACTCCGACGTTGTCATCGCTCGCATGGGTGGAAGCATGGAACAGGACAAGAAGACTGGAGTCATGTACCAGACGAAAGACCATCCTTTCAATGACATACAGCCCCAGTCTCTGTTGAACAACATCGTCCACAAGAACCCCTTGGTCATCATCTGCGGCGACAAGAACGAGGGCGCGATTACCAGAATGCCTCACCGGTATTGTGTGCTTGACTGGTTCAAGCCGACACATGTGTGGGGCGAAAAGACGATGGGCAAGAAGAAGTCGGTCACAACCATCAGGTATCGCTTTGAGCGCCTTGATAGGTCAAAGGAGGCATGGTTCAGGCCTGCATCCAGCAGCAATCCAGAGTCCACTTCACATGCAGCATCTGAAGCACTTGCACCAGCTGAAGCGCTTGCAGAGTTCGGACCGCCCGCCGAATCCGGATCACCTGCAGTATCTGCACCGCCTTCAGACCTGACTTTGCCCATTCAGACATGCAGTGTCTGCTCACAGTCATGCCCGCAAGTCTACCTGATCGATTGGATCTGTACCAACCCCGATTGTACCGGCTTCTGGAAGCTATCAAACGGCCAAGAAGCTCCATACGGCGAACTTGACTACCATCCAGCATTTCTCCAACACCGGACAAGGTGGGAACGTGAAGACCCACCTTTCAGCCTGAACCCAGGCATCCCGCAGACCGACCAGCACTTTGGTGACAGTCTCGCCTACGTGAGCACCCGAGGCGTGGTTTGCCCTGACTGTGGCAGGTGCAACACTCGATACATGTTCACCCACTGGCGTTGCGACACGAGCGGCTGCAAGTGGAAACTCACCCCACAAGTGCAGGTAGTCATGCCTTCGAATCTGAGCCACAATGCGTGGGACATGTCAAGCGATGGTCCGGGTCTGATGAAATCGGTCATCAAGCCAGCTGTACACACTCAGATCAAGTACTTCAGTAACTACAAGGTCACGAAGTACACGATCGAGGGCGTTGTTGGGTCGGTTATCGTCGCAAAGGCCAACAAGCACACTGTCTCCGAGCCCGGTGGTGCCGACGACATGTTCCGGGAATTGCAGACGACAAACGTCGGTCTAGAAAGGCGGATTTTGCGGGAAACGGCAAACACTGAGCAAAAGCAGCCTCAACAGCAGACTACCGTGGAGCGCGATCAAAGTGAGGAGGCCGATGCCGATGAGGATGCTGATGAGGGTGATAACGAGGATCAACCGGCAGCAGCGGGAGCGCGAATGACAGCGTTCGGCATGAACTTCGGCATGCCTTACAAGTTCATCGCGTCCGGAAACAGTCAGTCTTTCGAAGCAGCGCCAGCCGCGGTACGCTCAGCCCGTGCCCGCCTGAACTGGGCCCAGCGAGTCTTTGTCAACGACGAGCCCGGATATCAAGACTTCAACGAGGAATTGATCTTCGCTTACTTGGAGAAGCAAAAGATCAAATACCACGATGACGGCGAGGAAGGACTCGGTCCACGAATCGCGACTCTATCCCTCGGAGCACCCGCCACAATGTCTCTTCGCGTCAAAGCCAAATACTTCTCACAAGTCTCGAAGAGCAGGCCCGCCATCTACACCGACGAGAAACCCCTGCCTCTCGCGTTGCTCGAAAGCTGCGGATACGTCGAGGCCGCCTTGAAAAAGGTCGGCAACGGGAAGCAGCCATGCAACGACACGTACGCCACCCGTCTCGCAGCCTGGGCCGAGTTGCAGGGCCTCCGCACAAAGGGCGACATGGCGGCTTTCCGCGCCCGAGCAAAGGACATCCCGAAAGAACTCGATCTGCATCGCCGTGAAGCAAAACCGCTCCTCGAGTTCCATCTCACCCACGGCGACATTGTCATCATGGAAGGTGAGAAGGTCCAGAAGTACCTCGAGCATGCCGTCGAGCCGCATGGCCACCTGCGATTTGCTCTGACTTGTCGGACTATCTTGCCCCATCATCTTCCGCCGGACCAGCTTCCGCCGTACGAGGTGCTGCCGGACCAGGAAGGGTATGATGGGTCGGCGATCAGGGAAGTGAGGGACGGGGACAGGGAGGCTGTGGTTTGGGAGTCATGAGAAGCATGACAATCAATTCGTTGTTGGGACTGGTGCTGTGGCCGTCATCCTGGTTGGAGGGCGCTTGTATGAATTTGGTACATCCTCGGGCGGCAAAAAATATGGATTGCAAAGGCTTGATTATTCTTCCTCGTACAACCTCACAGTAATGACATCAAATTGTCCGAAATTGTGTTTTCATTTGACTTGGTTTGGTGAGTGAAATCAGCGAGCAAGGCCTAAGCATGAGGTCCTCTTGAGACGTCAGTACAAATGAATAATCAAGAAGCTGAAGTGAAGGAAATCAAGTATGGGGGATGTAAAGACAATGAATCAATTAAACACATGTAAAGATGGATCATGAGGAAAGCACATTGTGGTGGATTCTCCAAAGCCAGCGAGGGCTCCAAGAGGAGAAAAGATGAAGAGTTTGATAAGAACAGCCAGAGGCTGCCGGAGAGATAGCTACGTTCAGTCGATCAATAATTAGAGATGAATGATTAAACCTCGAATCGAAAACCACCTTTCCTCCCCATGAAGCCTTCCATGGCTGAATCTTCCACTCTGAAAAGTCATGCCAAACCGAGTGCATTGGACGACACTCAGTCGATCGACTATCTCTCTCCTGATCATTCGAATGCAAGCTCGGCAAGGCTTTGTTTGGTGCTAAGCCGAGATGCTGATCGTTGTTGCTGGTTGGTAAAAAAGGAAACAAGAACAGGTTGATAGAATGCCGCCTGAAGCAGCAGCCTTCGCGTATGAGTGCAAAGGTCTTTCAAATAACTTTTTGGTGGGTTGCTGGGTAGCTCCTTGAACGCCTCGCTGGGTGACTGTTGATGTTGCCCAGAGGAAAAAAATCGAAGAAAATCAAATCCCAGTCCCGGTTGGTTGGTTGAAACAAAAATCAGAATGCTTTTTTGGTGGTCCCCAGATGCGCCGTCGCTGTGTGTGCGTGTTTGATAGAGAGAAGGAATGTCTCGAGTCCAGGTCATGATGGAGAGTCGAGACATTGCAAGTGCAAGTGCATGCTAGTCAACAGTGCAGCCGCTAATGTTGTTGAAAAAAGGCCAGAAAGTCGAGGATGCAAAAACGATCAAACACAAGTCAAGATCAAACCGGCTCTATGAGCGAGACGAGAGCTTGCGAGTGAACTTGCCGATAGCACCTTCGATGCTGCGCCTTGCGCTGCCGGCACTGCTTCCACTTGAGATGGACGAGGCGTCGGAGCTAGGCATGCGCTGGGCATTGGGCTTGGCCTCGTTGACGAAATTTGCGGCGCCGCCACGGCCGATGTGGTAGACGGGAGCCTGGTGCTCGCGGCGGGAGTGCATCTCCTCGTCGAATTGGAACATGGCCTGCTCGGTTTCGGGGGACTTGGGGACGAAGTTGCCGGCGCCGCCACGGCCTACGCGGATGGTGCGTTGCGATGAGGGAGCACGGTTGAGGGTGATGCGAGAGGGTGGGCCCTGGGCAGTTGAGCCTTGGGTGACTTCTGCGGGTGTGTAGCGCTTGAAGTTGCCTGCACCGCCAATGCCGCTGCCGAGGACGAAGGAGCCTGACTTGGGGACAGAGGGGTGAGGTTCGGTGACGGAGTAGTTGCGAGACATGACTGGTGATGTGTGTGTTGTGTTGTGTTGGTGTTGGTATAGGTGTTGTTGATGACTGATGTAAATAGATCGGCGAGTGGTAGTGTAGGTTGTAGTGGCAAGAGTCAATGGTAGTCAAGAGTAGGGTTCTTTGTTGGGTAGATCGGCGCAGTAGGTAGATCAGTGATGTGCAGTGCAGTTCGGTTCAGCAAAGAAAGGAAAGCGGCAGGCAGCCGGGTATCTTATAAGAGGCAGGCAACAAAGAAAGGGATCGAAAGCATGACATTACTAACAAAACACTCTGATGGCGCGAGATGCCGAGCCAGCAGCCTCGTTCTCCTCTCTCTAAAAAAAAATGCATCACGCGCACCGCTTGGCTTGGGATGTACTTGCAGCTTGGGGTTAGCTTTTGGTCGTGCGCCGAAAGAGTTTTTGCCCAGCTGCCTCTGCGGAGTGAGGGACACTAGCCGGAGATCCATCATTTCGAGAACATCATCATCATCGTCGTCGTGTCACCGCCACCACATGCATCGATTCACCAACTATCAGTCATCAGATCGTGATTTTTCTCCTCATTTCCTTTCTATACGTATCCACCGTACACTGCGGTCTGGCAGACATGCCAGTAAAGTAGAGGCCGTACTGCAGTCACCCTGCTTCAGCCCTAGCAAATCCACAAGTCCACTCATGCAATTTTCACTTGACTCTTTGAACATCACTTCAAATTTCCCCCTTCCAAGACCGCCATTCGTCATTTTCCCCTTCAATGTTAAATCACTCGAAACACCAATTTCATCCTCCCGCGCAACCAGAGTCACAATGATGATTAGAATGTCCCATGACCCATGACCCAAATGAGATCGTAATAATGTAATAAAATATATCCATGACAAGCACTACGCAACACGAACCATCATACGACATGCGATGCCGGCGATGCCGACGACGACGACACGAAACACACCTACCAACCCAAACAAACGGCGCAGCAACAAAAACACCGCACGTGTCGTCACAGCGGTCTGGGGTTTGGCGACGGCGGCGGCGGCGGCGGCGGCGGCAGCGACCTCAAGACAGCAGGTGGCCAAAGAGTCGGTCACGAGGTTTGAGTCTTGACGGAGAC
>Ga0265797_10003293_pt1 | contig 26027 bp, 29 predicted proteins | sample P2T30metagenome_FD_192433 | JGI IMG/M metagenome (GOLD analysis project Ga0265797, IMG submission 192433) | Plant litter microbial communities from East Loma Ridge, Irvine, California - P2 T30 | ecosystem: Environmental > Terrestrial > Plant litter > Unclassified | place: USA: California... | reverse complement strand
ATAGTCTGGGAGAATGGGAGTTGCTGGCGTACTGGGACTCGAATTAGATGGAGAAGCTGTTTTCTGCGTCATGAGTTTGGAGTATCGCTTGATAAGAACATTTCATTTCCCTTCCAAAGTCTTGCGAATCCTAATGTCTGCGACAAATACTTTGGCGAAGTACCTGATCACGAGAATAGACAGAAGTGTTTCACGTAGTCTGCAAAAAGAATGCAAATCAAAGCATACCAATCATATTATCGGACATCTTCCTCACTCAACACTTCAACGTACTCAACCAAGCCTCCAAACACACGTTCTTCTACAAATAACTACTTCAACATTGATACCACAAACCACGACAATATCCCAACCACCCAATACCTCCGACCACATATCCTACTAAACTCTCTTCTTCTTCACCACCGTTCTTCCCAGTCCCGCATCCAGCCCAAGATACTCCGACCTCTTACAAGTACCACCATGATGAGCCAGAGTACCGCAGTCACCAGCTCGAACCGCCACATGACCCATCGCCCTAGCAACATCCCCGTTGTAACTCTCCTTCACCGCATCCTTCGCCACACGTGTCAGCAGCGGCAGTCCACCCATATACACAGGCCACCATCGCCCAAAGGCCCTTAGACGAGCTGCATGTAGTGCCTTTCTATCCCTACATTCCTGCTCTGCGAGAGCATTCGCAAGTTCCGCTATCTTGGCTGGCGTGCATCCCTCCGCCATGATTGGCAGCCTGTGTCTGAAACTGGCTATGCGTGTGGCGACTGTGGATGGGTGGTATGACACGGTTTCCTCCTCGATGTTGCGGCACATAGCTGTTAGGATCTGACCAGCGTTGAGACCCTGGGTCCACGACTTGTACTTCGCATCGGCGAGTCTCGCGCGTATGCTGTTGTGGAAGTCCCAGGCGGTTCCAAGGTTGGTTTGGTTCTGTGGTGACTGCATAGTAGTGGTCGAGGTGCCAGACCTGTTTGTTGAGAGGTACCTAAAGCTAGGAAGGAGGACATATGCGTACGTGAATTTTCGACATGTCAGATATCGAAAAATGAGAGTAGGAGAAAGAATAGGTCCTGTGGCCTAGTGAGAAAGTTGTCGAAAAATGTTGTGTCTCAAGAGCAGAGGCCTCAGACAGCGGATTTATATGGCCTCCAGACCGCCGTGAAGCGCTACAACTTCACGAAAGCGCTTAGTCGTGACACCGATCACTTCACCAATGTCCAACATCACCATAATACTCCGCACTCCATCTCAAACATTCATACACAGAAATTCCTGGATTCAAGTCGAAAGCCTTCACAAATAGATTGATACGCCAACCTGACCCTCTACGGGCAACAGGTAAGGCTAAACGCCGATCTGACCCCTCACAAACAACAAGCCCCCTCAAACCTCGCACCCCCATCAATTCTCGCACTCTTCGCGCCGCGGGCAATCTATGTCGGCGACACCATGGGCAGGCTCTGCCGACTCCCTTGTCCTCTTGTTGCTGCATTTCCAGCCGTGCGCATGAGGTGCGGTGAGACGGGGACGAAGGGCTTGGGCGTTGGAGGGCATATGAGTTCTGCTTCCGAGTCGGATGTGACTTGTGTGGAGGGTGCGTCCTCCGATTCGGCTTCGCTGATGTCTGTCTCGATGTCGTGATTCGTGGGCTCGGTTGGAGGCTGCGCGGCGAGTTGTGTGTACGAGTCGTCGATCTGCTCTAAGGATGGTAGAGCAGTGATTGTTGTTGCTAGTACACCGTCTTCCGGTAATGATGGTGGTGGCAAGGGTGTCAGTTGGTTGTCGGGCACGTCAGACACAGAGTCTTCCAATGGATCGTCGTCGTCAGGCAAGGGCACAACTGCTGCCTCATCGAGCATAAAACCGATCGTATGGCGCACATCCTGAGGCGGTAGAGGCGCAGACTCCGCAATTGTCGTCGGATGTGCCTCCGTTGGTGGTGGAGCTGAGTCCTCGTCAATTCGCTCGTAAAAGAGCATGAAGACATTACTCTGATGCGCCTGTTCTTCCGATACAGCATAGACATTATCGTCACTGAACCGCCACCACTGCTCACCTTGCGGCTTCTCGTCGTCGTCTTGGTTTTCCGCAGATTCCGTCATTAACCTCGCATGCGGCCGGTAGCACACATAATGTCCATAACCGTGTGTGCCAGCATGCGTAACCACCGCCCGCAATCGGTACCGAAATGGCGAACCAGTCTTCTTCTCGTTGCCCAAGGAAAGCATAGACTGCTTTGGATCTCGCGGCCACTCCTCGAGCAATATGTCAGGTTGCCGTGAGCCGCTGGGTGAGCTACCCAGACACCAGTCTCCGAGGTCCAGGGTGCTGGGATACGATACGCCAGCAATATTCTTGTATTGATCGCCAGTCGTCTCGTCGAAGATGCTGCGGTTCACATGAAGTACCAGCGACTTTGGTGCTCGCGCAACCACAATCTGCTTCGACTTGGAGCTCTGGACCCAGTTCTTCTTGGGAATGTTGAGCGTCTTAACCAAGGTGTTATCTTCGAATTTCTCATCGTCGAGCATTTCCAGTACGACATTTAGGCGCTGCTCAAACGCAGACCCAGGATTTGCTTGTGCTAGTGGCGTGAGCGTCTTTCGCAGCTTAAGCAAAGTGCATTTGGCGCATTCCACGCCATCGATGTACTCCAGCTTGGTATATTCGTCGAGACAGTCGCGGATGTCATAGCAAGCGTTACTCGATCCCAGAGAGACGGTGACGCAGTTGAAGTTGATCAACGAAAGGCCTTCAGAGTAGCCACACGAGGTGCAGCCCACGCGCTGGGCAATGAGTCCATCCAGTGGATTAGGAATGATCTTATGCTGCTCCTGCTCTTTTTGCTTCTCACTAAAATCCCCTTTCTCCTCATCTGTTGCAGCTGATGAGTCGGCCAAATTCTTAGTAGCCTCCACCCAAGACACAGACGACCGTCGCCTACTAGTCGACGCCTTCTTGACCTCCATGTCCATCTCGTCCAATATTTTCGAGTAGTATTCCTGCGCATCCTGCTGGGTAAAGGTGCTCATGGATCGCAGCTTCCCGGGTATCCAGAAGTTCCGACCGTGATTGTCTGGGTCGTTGAGCATACTCAGTAATTCGTGAAGCGCGCCATTGGTAGTGTCGGGCGTGAATGAATGATTGTCGGTGGTAATCTGAGAGAGGTAGTCGCGGACTGAAGGCAGGGCTGCGAGGCCCTGGATGACGCTATTCTGGTAGCATGAGTTGCTGGAGTTGCCCAGGCCGGGTGGAACATCGCTGGGCCCGCTCGACAGGGCGCCAGTAAAGCTGGAGACGCCTCTGGCACCTCTATGATACAGGCTCTCTATGCCATATAGGAAGCCGCCCGCCAAGCGTCGCATCGCACTGTCGTTGCCGCTGTTGTGTAGAGATGCGCCTCGTAAGTGTAGCGCCGCAGCTGCCATTTCGACCGCCTGGTGAATCCAGAGCCCAGCGGGGAAGCCGGAGACTTCCAGGCCCTTCACGAGCAGATATGCGCCGGCAACGGCCGCAATCAGAACCGAGATGGTCGTGGTCGATGATTCCGGAACACTCCACCGCCGATCTGAGACGTCGAACGAGGGATAGTCGTGGCCGCTCATAGCGTCCAGTGTTACGGTGAAGGTATAGTATGCGTGCGTGGGTGTGGGTGTGTAATGATAGCGAGTTCTGGAATGCGACAGATGTTGAGTGGATCAACCTTCGGGCCAGCGCAGAGATGGCGTCGAACAGAGCAAACGGGGGGGCGTTGAGCTTGTCTGCGACATGGAGAGGAAGAACAGCGAGTCGGTGGGGCGGTACTGATGAAGTGAGAGGCGTGTGGGTGTGTGGCGGAGGTAGAGAGTGAAAGGAACGGCAGAGCGTGCTGGTGCCAGTCCAGTTATCGGAGTCGCTGACGGGAGTGAACCGAATCGGGTAAGGCCGACTTGAGAAACATTTTGGTGGGGAACGACGACCATGCAAGAAATACCCAAGAAATACACCAGAACACCGCACAAAATGGCAAAGACAGCAAAAGTAAAAAAGAGGCGTAGGTCATATGACCCCACGTTCACAGCACTCACTAACAACTTCCACAGCAGTGACAGTGCACTCGCGCGCCGCCCGCCGCGCCGCCTCGCCTTCCATCGACCTCGACAAAAAGCTCAAGCAAACCACCCGCGACTCCACATCACCGTCGCGACCGTCCCAGGCCAAGCCCCACGCCCAATATGCCGGCATCACAAAGAAGAACAAAAAGGGCAACATGACGCGCGCCCAGCGACTACGACATGAAAAAGGTCTTGAGCGCGCCGCGGCCGTCCTCGACAAGAGGGAGGTCAAGGTCGGGAAGAGCCTGGGCAAAGAGACTGTCATAAAAGAGCGAAGTAAGCAATGGGAGGATGTGAATGAGGACGGCAAGAGGAAGAAGAAGAAGGAGAAGGCTGTGGCTGAGGACGACGAGGAGGCGGCGAAGAAGGAAAGGGAGTGGGTCAGTGATGAGGAGATGGACAACACTGAGGTTGCGGGGAACGGAGAGGTCAAGGGCGAGAGCAAGCAGGAGGATGTTATCGTGCCCGCGAGTGTGCCGCTACCTGTGGAAGAGGACGAGTTGCTGTGATGTCAGGGTGTTTGGTTTACGACTGTCATGATACTTTCTCGGAATGATACCCCAACATTGACACTCACGGCGTGCGAAGCGTGACGCCGATCAATCAGCTGGGAGGCTGCATGCCGCCATCGTTTCCTTCATCGTTCGCAACGATGCCCTTCACGACAGCAGGAGTATCATATAAATACGCTCTCATGACCCCCTCTCTTTCTTTTCTTCAGAAACGCACATCATCATCTACTCTTACTTTCAGTATCTTAGTATCTCTTTGGCGAACGATCTGGTATCTTCGTCTTCATTTCCATCAAGGTCGAATCCTCTGCACTTTTCAGTTCCCCTCAATCCACTCCATTTTTGAGCACCTTGTTAAGGGATCTGGCATCTCACACACCCCCCTCAACATGTTTTCTCGTAAATCCAAATCAGCCAGCCCGGGTACTACAGATTCCCTCGAACAGCTCGTCGCCTCAAGAAGTGGTAACCAAAGAAACTCGCTATCACCAGCGCCCGCACCGCCAGCTAAGAAGAAGACGGCGCCAGCCAAGAAGCCAATAGCAGGTCCTCTTGCCTCCTCAAGTGGTATTGCAAAAAAGCCGAGAGTAGAATCGTCGAAGATAGGCAAAGAGAAGGAGAAGAAGGTGGCCGACGCTGCGGACGCAATGCTGGGCTTGACCATCGCTCACAGCCCGAATTACCGCGAGCATTCCACCACACCGCCGCCCTGGACAGACAAGAGCAAGGGGCCGGAACTGCGAGACTCTAGGTCCAGGTCTAGATCCAAGTCCGCGACACCACCACCCTCGCCGCCTCCCCGCCGCAAGCCCATGTCCAGGAACCAGAACCTCGACTTCATGCAACAATTTTACACTCAGCGTCGGGCAGTGGGTGACTCAAGGGAATAGAAATCCATTGTAAGAGCTTAGACGGAAGAACGGAAGAAGAGGAGGGACGCGGGCGGCGTTTCGGATCCAGTACAGGTCATGACTGAGCTTAACAATGCTCACGATGCTCGGACTGCGAGGTTGGCGGCTGAGAATGCTGCGCGCGGTCATTGATCTGTGGGAAGAAATAGAAAGGGTCTGGACAAGATTGCATGGTTTGGGTGGAGGCGAGCGTGGAGAGTTGGGTTGTGTTTCTGTTTAGTCAAATGGTCATGCTTCTTTGCCTTGTTTAGTAGATGGCGCGGTACGGGGGTTGGTTTTTGAATGGACTGGCGGACGTTATTTGTATTATTTCACGTTGTTTGGCGAGTTTCATTGGGGATGGGTCTATTTCTTTTTTACTTTCAGCGATATTTGAATAGCGTGCGTTACAACTGTGGGTGGATTGAAGCTCTGTTTCGCATCAGTCATAGTCCTAAGTAGTTGGGTTTCCTTGTATTACACCAATATTCCGCATTTTTCCCCTCTAAACTTCGCGTGCATAGCAGATATTGGAAGAATACAAACTTTACATCTGTTTCCGTTTCTAGCTGCTCTTCTTCAATGTGTTAATAATACCCTATGGTTTTTCAGTACACTGTGCCCTGCACCCCTATCTCGCAACAATCCACTTTACATGCTCCAGTCCCTTGTACAATATCACAAACAATACTTCACTGATTCAAGCCTGATCACATCGTACCGCCACCTCACAGATCATCACGAGAACGTAAAAGCTTCAATGTTAAGCCTTAGTGTAAGTGATAATCAAAACATCGAAGTGCCACGCTCACTCGTGAACATGGAAATTGACCATGTCCGACATTCCAATGCTGAACTTCACCGCACACCTTCCAGACATGTATATAAAACCCTTCTGCAAGGACACATAGGCTCCCCCAGCACAGCACACATACACTCGCATCCATTGCCACAAGCTTCAGTGTACTCAGTTACTTACTTCGAACGATCTGGTATCGTTTCCCTCACAAATCTCCGCCTTTGAACTTCTTTGCTCGAAATCTCCTTGCAGAACAATCTTGCAGAACTTCGAATGCCCTCGAAATGTCTGCTAAGAAAGCCCCTGAGCCAAAGAAATCAGCAAACCCAGGTATTTCAAACTCGTCCGATGCACCCAGAGGCAGAACTCCGATCACAAGCCAAAGCCGAGATTTGGATGCAGATTACGACTCCGTTTCTTCCAACGAGTACAGAATCATACCGGGTATAACGACTAAAACACCTCCTCGTATGAACAATCCTGCCCCGTTGTCCAGACAGAACAGCCCTGGAATTGCTCCGTTGTGGAGACAAAACAGCCCCGGTATTGGTTCGTCAGCTGACCATGAGCAGTATGTACCAAGTCGGAGCAACTCTTCTGCACCAAAAGCACGCATTGACTCCGGAACACCTGCAAAGTTCCACGATAGCGAGAAGAAGGCATGTGCAAAATACATAAAAACGCATAAACTTGAGGACTCACATAGAAGCTTTGACAGCTGGAAACAAGCACGCGACGACAAGCCTGAACCGAGTAAATCGAGTTCGACACGCAAGTAGCACTGGGTATCATCACACCTCCCTCCCAAACACCCAACCCATCCCATCTCCAAAAAGACACCTATAAACCACACTCCTTCTCAACCTCCTACCTCCCAACACCCCACCCCAACCCCACCATCCCCCTCAAATCATCCCCATTCAAATACCCCACCCCCTCCCTGACCAACACCCCCCAAACCCGATTCCTCAAGCCCACCGGCCACTTCGGCGTACTCCAATACCTCGCCTTCAACCCCCTCGCACGCGCACCCCGAATCTGCCCGCGCACAAGATCCATCTGCCTAGCCGACAAACTGCCCCACCACACGAAGCCAATTGCGCGCCGGAAGTCGACGGACGCGTAGTAACTATTCGTAGAGTCGAAGTGGCTTGTGGGCAGTGTGCCGACTGTGCCTTGCCCGCCGCGGGTCGAAAGTTTAGTGTCAGCTTCGTATAGTGATGCGAGCGGCGCGTCGAAGAAGATGTCGCGGTACGTTGTGTTAGCTGTGATCATATCGAATGGTGCGTTTCCGGTCGCTACGACGGTGATTGCGCCTTCGATCGTCTTCTCGCCGTTGAAGTGCGTTAGGTAGCCTTTTTCTCGGAGAGGTTCAAGGTGCCGTGATACATGGGGGAAGATGTCGCGGCCGTCGTTTTTGAAGTCAACGAGTAGAACGAGGGTGTGCGAGGGGGCGGTGGAGAAGATGCCGTTTTTGGATGGGGAGGAGGTGTTGGAGTTCTGCTGGTCGAGCATTTTGACTAGTGGGTCCACGTACATGGAGCGGAACGTTCTATTTGGGGTGAGTGCATTGGTGCTGTGTCCGACGAAGAGGTCGTCGTCGAAGAGCCAGACGTCTGCTTCCACGCCGGTGCAGCCCCAGCGCAGGGCATCGTATAATGGGACGCGGCGCCAGTAGTCGTTGTGGGAGTGGCATGGAATAGGAGTGACATTCCGCGTGATGTCGAGAAGATGGGACGCGATCTCTTCTTCAGGCAGTACCCAGTCCAACGATGAAGATGTCGGACTGTCCCAGAAGAGCGGTATATATCCAAGGAAAAAGTTGAACAGGTGAAGTACGCCACTGTGAATGTTAGTATATCGATACCTCGTGACTTTCCAATGCATCTCAGTGAACGACTGGCTCAAATGAAAATGCAGATCCCACACAATTAGGTATGTAAGACATGCATGCTGCAGCGGAACCCGCGGAAGCTACACGCCCGTATGACAGGAAAACAAGCAACTTACAAAACACACAGCACCAGCACCGGCAGCGCCAAACACGTCCTCGTCCTCCACATAACATTCCCCTTCCGCCTCTTCTCATCACCCAACCTCACACCACCAAATGCCTCTCCATGCCGCGCTCGCCGTCGCAGCGACATCCGCAGACGTCTCCAGAAGCCCTCCCTCCGCCTTAAATCTCCCAACTCAGACTCCGAACCAGAAATACTGCTGCCATCTTCAAGCGACTGACAAGAAACGATTGATTGGTCCTTGGGAAGTATTTTGGAAGCGAGGAAGTCTGAAAGAAGGGGCTGCGCGGCGTGCACCTCGGCATCGTCGGAAGCGTCCATGATGGCGCGATCTCCTGGACCCCTGCCGAGCATCGATCAAGTCAAGCAACTCTTGGCTTCCAACAAACGTCTTCGTTGTGTAGAAAAATGTAAAAAGTCCTGGAATCTCGTGGGTGTTGATACGTTTTCTTTTTCAAGACTGTGCCTCAGCTCCAACACGGCAGTCCAAACGCTCTTAATACTCGACACACAGGATAAAGTGCGGCCCCCCGGCCAGTCCCTTCCTTTCCTCCCCCCTGGCGACGATCCAGAACCAGAACCACAAGATCTGACACCTGGAGCGAGTGCACTAGCGTGTGTGCCTCGTTCGTTTTCGTTTTATCGAAATGTCGCGCAGAAATCAGGGTCCAGCGGCTTGCGCGTCGATAACACAGTCGGGCCTACTTGTCAATGAAGCGATGTTGGAGTTGAAACAGAACAGGAGAGAAAGCTGAGGTGCAAGAGAGTGCGCTTTTGATCCCAGCTGCACTCACTTACTCACTTACTGATCGTCAAGCCTTTCCACTTTTCAAAGGAATAATGCCCAGCTGTTCTCGAACGTGTCGCACGGCTGTCTCGCTTATCCACAGCACGATTTCCAGTCCGAGCGTCTGATTGGTCAAGTTCAATCTTCACCTCAACACCCCGAGGCTCGCTCGTGATAGCACGGTGGCCGAGCGAGAGTTTTGAGTGGCGCAGACGAACGATAAGGGCTCAGGTGGTGAATTTAGTGCTTTACTTCACTGCGATGGCACCGAGTCAAGGTTTGTTTTATTCGCGCATCGTGTGTAGGAAGTGCTACTGGTAATGGTAATGGCAGATGCCGAAAAGACGACGCGTCAGCCACAGTATGAGTGGCTCATGGTATGGCGCGGTGTTTGCGGTGGATATTCCGGTCGTGAGCACTAATTCCTCACCCGTACGACTCCTGAGTAACACCGAGGATCTTTGACAGTCGAAGGGTTAGTGATGGGGCAAGGCGTACTGTGCCAGGAAGGTTTCGAGCATGTAAGATGCCTGCTGAGACACCGAGGGAGAAGAAATCGCTCATCGCTACGATGAACGAGGAACCCAATTATCACAGCAATTCATATCAAGGAATCGTTCATCCTGTATACAACTATACCTACACTTAAACATACACCCCAAACTCCAACTCCAACTCCACCTCCCATCCCTCCCATCCCTCCCATCCCTCCCCTCCACCTACGCAATATACCCATACCAATTCCCCTCCCCCTCCTCCCTCTCCACAAACTCCTTCTCAATCAACCTCTCAATATTCCTCTTAATCCCCCCCACCTCCAACGTGCCCCTGGACCTCGTCGCCTTAATAGTCTCGGCAACAAGCTCCGCATGACTAATGCGCTTCCGCGCTTTCATAATCCGTACAATAGCAGCCTGCGTTTCGTAATTTCTGTCGGCGGCGACGCGCTCGTGGGTCTCTTTGTTTTCTGCGGGCGTCTCTTTGAGCTGCACCGTGTTGATTTTGATGCGGTATTTCGGGTCGGTGAAGGTGCTGTTTAGGTGGAATGTGTCGGTGGGGGAAATGTCGCGGGATTTGGGGGATTTGGTGAGAGGGCGAAGGCGCGCGCAGGCGAGGGATTGGAGGGTGCGGTTTAGTTCGGCAGGGGCTGTTGATACGGGTTAGTAAAGGAGTGGATGGGACGGGAGGGAAGAAGGATGGGGTGGGACTTACGCAGACCGGTAGCTTCCTTGAGGTAATTGTAATCAAGATGCTCATCCTCCTTCAACCCATTAAACAACAACAACACAATCGCCTGGAAACTCGACACAACCAGCTCCTTCGCGCCCTTGGGGAACTTGGCTTTAAGCTGGCAATGTGCAAGCGCATGCTTGAACTCCAGTTTCCGGCCCGAGTGCTTGACCTTGTAGTGCTGTTCGAATTTGTCGACGGCTTGCTTGATTTGCGGCGGTATGATGACGGGCACGGTGGGGTATGTGGGCCACGCCGAGGCAGAGAGGATGCTGACGTTGAGGTCGATGGCGAGGCGCTCGTTGCGCTCTGCGGCGATGTTCTTGTACGAGGACATTTCTTCGCGCGAAAGCTCGATGTCGCGGAACATTTGCTCGAGGTTGGCGGTGAAGCCGGCGCCGCATTCTGAAAATATTAGTACAGCACATGAGAGGTGAGGATAGGAACGTACCAGTCTTCAACCGTGACAACATGCTCCGCTCAGCATCTGCGCTTGCGCTCCTGCCCATGAGCAATCGTCTCGCGAGATCCTTCTTGTAGAACGCTTCAAAGACCGCCTTTCCATGCACGAAGCGGAAGAGATCGAGCACCTGATCAAGCTGATTGTTGACCTCAGTATCCTCGTCAAGCACCACATCCTCATTATCCTCCTCCGCCTCCACGACCGCCGGCTTCTCCGTCTTCCTACTCAAAGAAGCGGGAATAGCCTTCGCACCCCCTCTCAGCAGCCCATCAACATACTTGGCAATCATCTCGCCCGTCTTAGAATTGTCCGTGCCCCAGCTTGCATTTGTCTTCTTCGTCTTGTTCATGAACGCCTCGAACGATTCTCGCAGTCCGTGGCCCAGCGCGTCATTGCGATGGAACGAGACCTTCCAGTACGTGTCGAGCTGGCGCTTCAGCGTGAGCAGGTGCACAACCATATTCTCTTGCTCTTTCTCATTGAACACTATGGCTGTTCCCTCGTCATCGATCCACTTCTGGAAGCCTGGGCGTAAACTGGCACCGAGCTTGCGTCTCTCAAGAAGCGAGTACAGCAACTCCAGATCTTCCACCGCGTTGTCCTCAAGAAGATCTGCCAGCTCGTCCTGGTTGATCAGTCTCTGCTCCTTCCTCGAGATCAGGTGGTCCTCCAACAGCATCAACAGATCCCGCTTCGTCGTATTCGGGAGTCCAAACCTCGCCACCCTCGCCATCTCGCGGTCCATCAGCGCCCTGCCACTCTTCACATACTCGGGCAGCGGCTTCTCCGCCTCTTCATCAGCCCACTTGACCACGTACTCCTGGCTGACTTCCATCAGGCGCGGCTCGAAGTGCTTGGTGTAGACCTGCATGTCGTGGAACATGTTGACCGTCTTAGCAAACATGTCGCTTTCTAGCTCTCCGCCCGCCCGATCCGCCGCAACGAGATCGCACGCGCCATCCACGATGCGCGGATTGAGCTTCGAGTGCGCGAATATAATCGAGCGGAATAAATCCACCGAGATCTCGCGGAGCGATTCGTGCCGAGGAAGTAAATACGCGCGATCGAGATAACAAAAGATCCAATCCAGGTATTTCTGCCTAGTATCAGCACACAACACACATCACACACACCATAAAAACTCACCACCTGCTCCCCCCACACCCCCCAAGCCCCCAACACCGCCCTCAATACCTCCACATTCCCCCTCCCAATACTCTCCTTAACCCCCTCCTTCAACGTCCCCCCAACATAAACCCTACACTTCGCCACCAACCTCTCCCTAACATCCCGCGCCATACCCTGCCGACACACATTCTCCACACCGCGATACATCTCCTCGAGACTGAAATCGACCGTGCCCTGCGCGAAGATCGTGTCTAGCGCTACATCGATTTTAGCCCACGTTTGGTCCAGGAAGGCTTTTGGGTCGACTTTGCGTGTGGGCTTGAAGTTCTTGACGAGGAGGCGCTTGGGGCCAGCGGGGGCGTGCATGTTGGGCGCTGCGACTTTGCGCGCATTGCGTTTTGCGGGGCTGGTGTCTGGGCTTGAGCTGATGTCTACGATGTCGGCTGTGCCTGGTATGTCCGCCCGCTTACTGGGGAAGTGGTACATGTCTGCGGTGCTCATAGTCGCAGTCGTGGTGGCGTCGGGAGTAGCTATTGGGGAGCTTGCTCGGCGCGAGCGCTTCTTGGTGGGCGAGAGCGGGACGGCGGACGTGGCGTGGGGTTTGGATTGCGTGGTGAAGAGGTCTTTAATGGTCTTTTCCGAGTGCTTTCGTTTCAGCGTGCCTGGAGTGGCGGACATTGGGGGAGGTGTGGGGAGAGGTCGTTTGAGCCGCGGTGATGGCGGAGGTACGGTAGGAGATGACGCGCTTAGTCTTAGCTACTTTTGGCGTGATGCACGTCGGTGTATCGAGAGGACTGCTGCTCACTGCTAGAACATAGTTTTCGAACTCGCTGTACATTCAGCATGCATCAGGAAGGGGTTACCTGAACTTTTCCTGCGCCGCCACACAGGCTAAATGTGCAACGCTCCACTGAGCTGAACACTCGTACCAGCTGTCAAATCGGAGTTAGTCGGAGATAAGCATGTCATGATACGTGCTACAAGAGACCTCACTCGATTGAACATTAGAGGACAGTGGAAGATGTGTGGATATAGTGCTTTCAGAGATGAATCGCTCGAACTGTATCGCTCTGGCGGCCACATCGTATCTAACACGTCGAAAAAGACTCAAAAAGCCCTTCGCTATGCCTTTGCACTGCGATTATAATTCCCTCCCAGCATGGCAAACGCCGAAGCGCCTCCCGATATTAACAGCGTCTCAATCATAACTGCCGTCTCCGAAATATAAGAGAAAGAAAAGTACAGTAAGGTAACAACAGTCGTCCCACGACCTAGTAGTAAGACCTCTCAGTCGCCCTGGATGCTCTCTTCATCCTCCACATCACCATTCTGCTGCACCTCCTCCTCCTCCGCACCATTGACCTGCTCCTCGTCTCCGTCAGCCATCTCCTCGTCTTCGATTTCATCACCGACAACTTCCAGCTCCTCCTCGTCGCTGTCATCCTCAATAACAATCGCCTTGCTCTTGCTCGGCTTGGTAGGTTCCTTCGCAGGCTTAGCACCAGCCTTTCCGCCCTTGCGTGTATTCTTCGCGACGTCGAGGTGGTTGGTTATTTCCTTCCACGTGGGCGTGAGCTTCAGCTTGTTGCGCTCGAGGCGCTTGCGAACGGCAGCCTGGCCTTCGGCGTCGAGAGAGCTGGCGTGGACGGCGTGGACGAGTCGTGCTCCGAATGCGCAGAGTGAGCGCTCGGCTAGCAGTGTGCGGAGTTGCTTGTCGGCTTGAGCGGCCTCGTCTCCTGCGTCTTCGTCGTCGCTCTCGGGCTCGTCGTCGGGGTCGACTGGGTCGTCGTCTATGTCTGGCTCTTCGAGCTTCTTGTGCGCCAGCTTGGCCAGACTGTTCTCGGCTGCAGTGAGGATCTGTAGCAGGGTTTTCGCTGTGTTGCCATCGATGTCTCGGCAGAGAGCTTCCCAGTCGTCGTTAGCGTCGTTTTCGGCACGTCCTTGCGGCTTCTTTGCGATCTTGCTCTTCTTTGCTTTGAGGGAGCGAAACATGTTGTAGATGTCCAGCAGCAGATTCGCAGCGTCCAGGCGTACGTCATCGACGCCCCTACGGCTCTCCAAGATGCGCATCAGGGCTGTGACACATGCATCTCGTCGCTCTACCAACGCTGTGAGGTCGTCATCAGGTAAGCTTGTGCCTTCCGCAATGTGAGTAGCACAATCTCGACACTTCCACATGAAGTAGATCAACATGAGGGACATCGCATGGCGCACAAGCAGATCCTCAGCCTCCTCCATCTCAGCGTCCAGATCTTCGTTCGGCACACCGCGGTCGATAATCTCGAGCAATGAGGTGATGGGCGGGTCCTCAAGTGCCGCTTTCTTGCCCCTGCCTTTCGACTTCGAGGGTGCCGTGATGTGGTCCAGTACTGCAGCATCGGAAGCCTTGGCGAGCTGGGCCATCTTGAGGACCACATTGGAGACACCGACTAGAATGTTATGGTCCAGGTTTCCTCGTACGGAGAAGTCCTTGCCTCGCCGTAGAGCGTCGAAAGTGTTGATAATGTCGTCCCACAGAGCCTGGACCTTGAGCGCAACTGTCTCCTTGAGCTCATCGTTGCCTTGCGCGTGAAGGATGGACCCGATCGCTTCGCTGAGCACTCGCTCGTTGTGATGTGTAAGAAATTGCTTATTGATGTCATCGAGCAGGGCAGTGAGCGCCGCATTCTGCCGTAGCTCCTCGAAGACCTCAAGATTGAGCTCGCGTTCGAGTCGCAGACATAGCGCTGCTGCCTCTGGAAGAGCACCAAACTTCTTCAGCAGCTGGGGAATGATGAGGGACAGCCGCCTCGCCATATCAGCTTGGTCTTCTTTGTCGCTGTCGCGCTGAGCCTTCGTCCGCTTCTTATCTTTCTGTGACTCGGCTAATCGTTGTAGTCGTAACCGGACCACGGCGTTCAAGATGTCCAGGAGAACAGTCTCATGCTTTTCCTCCAGCTTGGTACTCTCCCGAAGCGTTAACTCATTCTCATCGCTCGATCTGCCTCCTCGTGACTGTGAATGATCGTACAGCAGATAACCTGCTAGCACCTCCCAAGATTGAACCTCAGGTATGGCGTCGTACAGTGCTTGTGCTGCGAGCGAGTAGCGCGACTCGATACCGGCTTCAATGAGGCCCATCTCAGCCCCCGATGGCACGATTCGCACGATCTGAGACGGAAGTTCCTCGCCGTCCTCCGCGTAAGCTAGCAGTTGTTCGACCAAGCACTTCAGCTTCAGCCACTCCAGCCGTGGGTTGTGATATTCCTCGCCGTCGTCATCACCTGCACCTAGTGCTTCGTTGAGTGCGTCTTCGCCGCCCATCTCATCTACAGTCGCTTCGTATGCTGCGTTGACGTTCTCGGCGAAGAACCCAACGACTGATTTGCGCACCTTCGCGTCGCTGTCAAAGATGAGCTTGCCGACAGAGTCAATGTCATCGGGCTCCAGGAAGCCAGCTTCGCGCAGAATGTCCAGTAGATCCACGGCAGTTGCGCGGACATTGTTCTCGGCATCCTGGGTCGCAATCTCGACAATGCGAGGTCGGAAGCGTTCTGTGAAGGTCTTGAGTCCTGCAAGCTTGTCCTTGTCCCGGAAGAGCCGCGCGAGTTGATGAAGTACTTCAATGCGCGTTGACGGAATGGGATCTGAGAGTACCCAGCCTAGGTAACGTAGATGGGTGCCGTCAAAGAACCTGTCGGGGTATGCAACGATCCAGTCTGCCAGCGCGACCACACAGTCGACGCGAACCTTGGGGTCCACATCTCGATACCGATGCACGTAGACAACGCTGAACCAGTCTCCCAATGCAGTATCTACCAGCGTCAGCTTCGTTGTGATCTCGTCGACTTCCTTATCCGCCGCAGACACGCGTGCCTTGTTGACGCGTGACTTCTTCGACTCGGCCTCGCTCTGGCGTTGTCGCTTTGCCGCGCTTTCCACTAAATCGCTTGCGACTGTTGCGAGCCCCGTGAGAATGGCGAGCGACGCGACTGTGCTTGTGTGGCGGAAGGGACGATTTCCAGTTGAAGACATGGCACCAAGCCACACTGAGATGTTCTCCAGCAGCTCTGAGTTCTCGTACAGAACTCCCGACTGAGCCACGGTCTGTATGAGAGCGAGGAAGAAGCCGTGCAGCGCATTTCGAAAGGCCTGACCGCCGCCATCTTTGGCCTTTGCGATCAGAGGGTAGTCTGTAACTTCGTGCTGCCCATCGTTAGCATTGCATTTCACTGCTGAGAGTATGTGAGCGTACAGTTTGGAACTCCTCCTGCAGCTCCGCCACGCGATTGGGCGCGTTGTCCGGGTCGGAAATGTCGTCCTCGTCTATCCGAAGGTCGCATCCGGCAGCACGCAGCACCAGATTGACTACTTCAGACACAGCCTTTGCCTCGTCCTCGTTGAAGCGGGCAACCCACAGAGCAGCGACATCCTCGAGCCGATCGCCCTTTGCAAACACGTCGGCTGTGAGTGAATTAGCCATGTCCAATCACAACAGATGTGGAATAGGTACCATATAATCCCTCTGGCTCGTCTGGCGCAATAGCACTCTTACGGATAGCGGCTTTGCGCGGGCGCTTCGCGAGCTTCTTGGGCGCCCCGGACGCGGGTCGCATTGCCAAACTCATAGTCGCGCCATTTGTCTTAGGCTTCTTGGGCGCAGGTCGCTTTGCGGGCGCCCTTCCCTTCCGCTTGCGCTGACGTTCCCGCACCTCCTCCTCGTCCGGCTCGCCTTCACTGCTTTCCTCTTCCTCGTCTGACGAGGCCTGGTCTGCTTCGACGCCGCTGTCATCGTCGTCGCCACGCTTCCGCTTTACGCTGTCGGTCGGGCTGGCGGGCGCGAACTTTTCTGGCTTCTTGGATACGCGTCCGCTGCGACGCCTAGCGGCAGAGGATGCGACATCGTTGACTTCGGACGACATGATCGCCGTGTACGTGGTGTTTGTGCGCGATGCTCGATTTGCTGCGTGGACGCGAGATTTAGGCGACTGGAAGGTGGCGTGGCAATTGAGTTGTGTTTTTGGAGTGGGGACAGTGCGAGACGCCATGGACGCGTCTGTGAAGTTCGGCGGCGCGTAACTACGGTACAACTTTGGCACGTGCGCCTGCTACGCCATTATTGACTGCTCACTTCACTTTCAACATGCAACCACTCAACACACTCGAAGATAGACAGGTCGCTGTATTGTAATTCAAAAGCTTCTCCGTCGATTGGCTGTCAGCGACATCAACCCGGAAAGGGACGACTTAAGAAGTCCGGGGCCAAATTTGGACTGCTACTGGAGCTTGGGGTTGCCATCGAAGAACAACCTTCAAATCACGCTTGCATTGGCACTTTACAAGCTCACCTTGATGACAACTCTAGGTTCTTTGTATGTTGCATACAAAGTCACCATTCGATCAACAAAAAACCACCGCAATCGAAAGACACGAAACGAAACGCCAACTCCCACACAATTTGCACCCAACCCCATCAAGACCTGAGCACAACCTCCACATCATCATGCCCCACACTTGCAAACAAGAAATTCAAAAACCCCAAACCAAACGGCAATGGCGGAAACACTCCACTCACAAACTCAACCCCCACCTCCTCCACATCTTTCACCTCATCCCCAAACTCCACCCTCGGAAACGCCGTCCCAGGCACGTCATACACCACCGCCTTCCTATCAACCAGCACACCCTTCTCATTCCTCGCCCTGCCCACAAGCCTAAGCTTACACTCCAACGGCACAATGAGCGGGAACCCCAGACCCAGATTGCCCAACCCAGTCGCCAACTGGCACGTGCTTTTGAGCGCCACGAGGTCGAACGTCCTGTGCGTGGAGCCCGTGTAATTGACGCTCATTTCCGGCGCTTGCACGACGGGCGTGCCGCCGCTCAATGTGCTGCCGCTGGCCACACCGCCTACGATCTGCGCGCGGAAATTCGTGACGATGAAGTTGCGCAGAGACGGGGCTTTGTCGCTCTGGCGCACGGCGTAGCCGGGGAAATTGATGCCCTCGCTGGCGCCTGCGGGCGTGAGGTATTCGGGGAGGACGGTGGGGTATTGCGTGTCGAACTAGATGCGGGTTAGAAGAGGGGGGGGAAGGCGGGACTTGGGATGCTGCGGGCCTTGATTGTCTGTGTGGATACTGGGGGCTGGATGACGGTGCTGTGGCTTAAGGACGGATAGGCGAGAAGCCACAGCGAGACTGCGAGGAGTTGAGGGCGCATGGTGGAGTAGTGTATTCACGTAGAAAGTTGGAGTAATGTTCAGACGACTTGTTTGGGGGGCAGTATAGTATGCTCAACGGGGTTATATACCTGTTTCCCATTCTGTTCCTTTCTCACTTTGTCGAATTCACTCTTGAGTCTAGACGCCGCCATGGACGTGTTCAAAGCCATGCGTCGCACCGATCTTTGTATAAACAGCCATCGAAAGTCGACCGAGCAAGACCGATTCAGCCTGTCGCGATACTTTCTTTTCCTGTTGGTGGCTGCAGCGTGCTTTGACAGTGATTGGTATTAGACTTTGCGTGTGAGACGTGATCGGAGTCGTCGCCATGGTTCTCGATGACTGGAGCTTATGTGTATGAACGATAGCAGCGTGGGCGCGATCGTGCGACCTATCGTCTTCTTTGTCGGTCGTCGATCTATACGTGTGAACCGCGGTTCTGCTGTCTAGGTTTATTTCTTTCAATCAAGGCTCGATGGGAGCTGCCAGTGTGGTGTGTGACCACCAGTACCACCTGACATTGCGGCGAATTGGCTAGACATGCGCAGCCCAATGTTGAAGTGAAGGTGACCTGACCGAAGAGTCCGAAATCGTACCGTATGCACCTACAATTGCGAGGACCGTTGGTTCAGCGTATAGCGCCAACATGCTCGGAGTGATCTATTTGGTCGTTGCGAGTCCTGGATGTACCTGCAGTGATTTTGCGCGCCGAGTTTCTAGTTTTTTCATAGCTGTCGTCGTCGCGTACAGCTAGCACGATGCAGCATTTCCAACGCCATTAGCTAGCTCATTAGTATTGAACCCAAGCTGATGTCCGAGTACCCACGGTGAACGAGGTCCAGGTCCCACACAGTGTGTGCCAGCACAGCCAGGAGACTACAATACCTTCTTTTTTCAAGCTTCCCGATCCATAACGTTAGTCAACCATCTCGCTTCTGTTAGACTCCACCTCCAACCAACAGCACGATCCGAAGCCTCGGATACCAGACGGGAGATCAACACGTCAGCGGAGGAAAAGGCACTATGTAAGCGTGGCGAGTATCGTGGTCGGAGGACACTCCGTCGCGGTCTAGAACCTCGAACACAGAACGTCTTGCGTGCAGCGTCGAGCCAGCGTCATTGTTCGAATGTATCTTCTGTGTAGATGTCGTGAAGTGTTGACGGATGTTGTGCCGGTGGGATGGCGATGCTACCGTGCTAGCCGAAAGATGGATTTGTTGGGCATGTGGATATTTGATGTGAGGCTGTACTTATCGTGCAAGTGCAAGCAGTACGAAGGTGCTCGTGTCGAGCTGTAGGACACACTGAACCGTAAAGTTGGGGACTGAATGTGAGACTGTAGCCATGTACGTGCGCTCGATGCTGTGTCTCGGTCATTATTTCTCGTTGTTAGGTAAACAAAGACAAAGATAGTTTGGAAGGGTACTTCGTACTTCGGTGGTGGGGGACTACTCAAGGCTGCATCGGACGGACTGCGAAAATGTGGGATGTCTGCTGTCAGCCAGGTTGGCGGGCGCAGTGATGGTTGGATCATGACCGCATATCAGTACGGTACACAGTAAACTTGGTAGCGACAGTGCTGTCAATTCGAGAGATGTGCACTATCGAAATTGTCGTGAAGATGTGGGGTTCGCACAGGATTGAAGGCAACTGGAATTGGGTCGCATGTCCCGACTTCTGCCGGTCCTAGCAACGCCACATCCACAGTCTCATACCCAGTCAGACCGACAGCCAGATCTCGTCGCACTCACATCCACAACGTGCACACGCAATGCGAGTTTGAAGCGAGACAGTGTTGCCATGCGCGGCGGCCCGTTGAATCAAAACACTGTTTGAGCAGAGGCCAGATGCGACGTTGGAGGGTTCTGGAGTCTCCAGGTGGAGACGCTGCTTTTAGTGTTGCGAGTTGGTCAGAGAGAACGGCTAGCAGCCAATCAGACGTCCGGCATCCGGGCTGGCATGAGCCGAGAAGGACGCCCGTTCTCCATGCGCCTCCTCGCTCCCTCGCCTCGACCGAATTGCTTGTCTTGCCTTGGCTTCCTCCTCTCGACCTCCAACGCTTAACCACGACACACAAACACACCCGCGCCGATGCCGACCGTCTGACGTCCCATGGAACATTACTACCGGGCGCGCGCTGCTGCTGGACCAGTATAGACTCGAGGGCAGCATGTGGGAGGACGGCGACTGGCTGGGGCCAGGAGGTCTGGCGGCGCGCGATCAATCCAAGCCCTTTGTGAGTGTGGCAGAGGTAACGCGACGCACGGCACCGACTGACAGCGTGACCAGCACTGCCCCTCGTACAAGCTACCCGCATACGGCATCATCGAGCTGGCCCCGGGCAACTTCATCAACCTGACCGCCGACGCCTTCTTCCGCCCGCGCTGCAACGGCGACTCGCACGACGCCGCCATGGACGACACCACCGGTGGCATCACGAGCATCGCCGACATCCGCGACCCCTTCCACGCCTCCATCACCCCGCAGGCCTATGCGACGGGCGCGGCCACTGTCATTGCGTGGATGCTCGTCATCATGCTCATCATCACGCCGCGCACCTTCTTCCTGGGCAATGCGACGGGCCGCTCAGGCCTCATGGGCCGCCGCGGCATGATCAGCGGCGCGCAGGGCGGCGGCAGCATCATCGGCGTGGGCAGCCGGCCGTGGCTGCAGAAGCTGGCCGCCCTGACCGTCGCCATATCGCTGACGCTGGCCACGGCCGACACGTTCAAGATCGCCGGCCGCCAGTACAAGGAGGGCTTCATCGACGCCATGGAGCTGCGCAACCAGGTCGTCGCCGGCATGGAGATCAAGGTCTCGCGCATCATTTCCGACATCTTCATCTGGCTCGCCCAGGTGCAGACGTTGATACGCCTGTTTCCACGCCACAAGGAGAAGGTCATCATCAAGTGGGTGGGGTTTGCCTTGATCTTACTCGACATTGCCTTCAGCTCCGTCAACAGCTTCGGGCCCTACGACACCACGCGCCGCCCCGCCCGCTTCGACACCGCCATCCCCGCACTCAGCTACCTGTTCCAGCTGTCCCTCAGCATGCTCTACGCGGCGTGGGTCATGTACTACGCTGTCACCAAGCGCCGTTACGCCTTTTACCACTCCATGATGTGGAACATGAGCGTCGTTGCATTACTATCTGTCATCGCTATCCTCACCCCCGTTGTATTTTTCATTACTGACATCGCCAACTACACCATCGCCGGCTGGGGCGACTACTTCCGCTGGGTGGGAGCCGCCGCCGCGAGTGTCATTGTGTGGGAGTGGGTGGAGCGGATCGAGGCCTTGGAACGAGAGGAGAGGAAGGACGGTATTCTGGGAAGAGAGATCTACGACGGAGACGACATGCTCGACACCACTCCGTCGTCCGACAGTCGATGGCCGTCGAAGAGGCAGAGCCAGATGTCGCAGAACGAGAAGAGAGACGGGAAGGGTGGTGGATTTGCTGCATTCACGTCTACGCAGACCACCCGCATGAATGATCTTGCGCACAAGCTGGGGCGCAAAATGACCGAGTCTCCCCGCACCCAGGCGCGACAGAAGCGGAGCATACACGTGCCAGCACCAGCGGCCGTTCATCGTCGCTCGCAGTCTGCGAGAAGATCCGATCCAGATTCACGCCCATATGTACGAGTGCAAACACCGCCCCCGGTTCCTGTCATCTCATCACCCGTGAGCCGGACAGACACCACGTCGGCCGACTCGACGGTCTACACAGTACGCTACCACCCCATCAGCGACACACCACCTGCTCGTCTGGCTAGAGCAGAAGAACAAACACAGCCACGAAACGACAGCCAAGAAGCACAACTCCAAGCCATGGATCCTGGAGACCCTGAGAAAGGCAGCGAACCTGTAATCGCAGTCCCCAACGCGAAGAGCAAGTGGCACTGGCAGGCTGTCGCCAACACCTTCCGTCGCCATGGACGTACGCCACCGCAGGAGTTACAGAGAGGGCGAGTCATCGAACCGCTAGCAGTAGAAGACGTTGCTGCCAACATACCGCCCCGACACTATTCAGGAATAGCGATTGGCGACCGGCTCGGAACATTTGCTGCCCAGCAAGGCGAGCGTTTCCGAGCGAAGAAGAAGGCTGGAGCAGACACTGAGGTTGCACTGCCTGTCACTATCATCCCAGCCCAGCCGCGCGGACAGACCTGGTCACCTGACATCATGTCGCAACAGCAACACGCAGAAGAAGATGTGTCATCCCGAACGCATTCTGGAGGCGTGACCAATTCGAGCGAGGCTGTGCAGGTGTCATCATCATCTCCGACGAGCTCACCCAACTCGCACATTCGCTTTGCGCCAGCGCGGCGGCCAATCGAGCGGCAACCAAGTCACCCCGGCAGCGGCATATCCGTACACGACCACAATCCCGGGATATTAGGTACTGCAGTGCGCGAGACCACCGAGCCCGTCATAAACACAGACGCCACAGGTTCACAACACACACGTACAGACCACGACAGGTAGTCTGCACGTCTCTCGCATTTCTCACACGTTAACGATTCTCGGTGTTGTTGTTGTTGTTGTTGTTGTTGTATATACCCACATGTTTTGGACAGGCGCATTGGATGAAGATGGTCGTTAGGATCACACAGCATTGGCATTGCCTCGGCGTAGTTTTTGGTTGTTTGGAAAGAGGGCCGTTGGATATGGACTTGGACTTTGGGATACCCACTGGATTGCGAGATCCGGAATTGATACGACCAAAAGCATAGCACTGGAGTACCCAGACGATCTATAGCAAGAATAACAAAATTTCAAAGTATAAGTTACGACAACTGTGATTTTGTATATATCATGTCTAAGTGTCTCGAGGTCTTAATGACGTGCCGCATGCCAAGGTAGTGCACTGATAACGGCTGGAGGCTGGGTTCACGCGCGCTTAGTGGTGGAGCTCTCACGAGCTCGCTCCAGGTTCCAGGTCCCGTACCGTATCGCGCATCCGTCAATCGCCTCCCGTCTGAACTCCGCTGCAGCTACCCTTGAGTGAAGCTGTAGCTCGCATCCATCCTTACCCTCCACACCATGTCGCTATTCGGCGACGAAGACGTCCCCGCAAAGCAGTCGTCCTCGCTCTTCGATGACGATCCCAAGCCCGCGGGCAAGACGGGCAACGGCCTGTTCGCAGACGACGACGACACCACCGATTCGCCATGGTCGTTTCCCACGCCTAAGAAAGCTGGTCGCGGGGCGCTCGTGAAGTCTCTCTTGCCAGCTTCAGACGTGCCCGATGCGTACATCGATGCGTTTGATGCGCTGCTCGAGGGCGGCGATCGCGTTAGTATGGCGGGCGTGACGAAGCTGTTGGGTAGTAGTGGGGTATCGAGTAGTGAGCAGGCGAAGATTCTTGAGATTGTGGGGCATGGGAGTGAGAGTGATGGGTTGGGGAGGAACGAGTTCAATGTGCTGTTTGCGCTGATTGGATTGGCGCAGGAGGGCGAGGATGTTACGCTGGATGGCGTGGATGAGCGCAAGAGAAGTGCGTGGAGTGTGTGTGTGATGTGAATTGAGAGAGTAGGATTGACGTGCGATAGATTTGCCTATACCGAAGGTGTCGCTGCCAAAGTCGACGAAGCCCTCCGAGCCGGCGCCGCAACAACAACAACAACAACAACAACCGCCACCCACACCTCCCGTCCTTCACCAGCGACCGTCCGACTCTACGCCCAGCCGATCGAGCGCCGTACGCAAACCCTCATTTAACGACCCAGAGGCGGATCCGTGGGGCAGTCCAGACATGCACAAGAACCACGCTCACGCGAGCTATGCTCCCGAGCCAGCTCAGACGAACGGCTCGAATGCACCAGCCGCCACACGAACGACGAGCCAATTCACGACCAACTCCACCGCCAACGCCGCCTCGATCACGGAGAGCGCCCAGCAGAGCTCGCTGGGCAGTGAGGGCGGCTGGGGCGGCTACAACGGAGGTTCAAGCCAGCCATTTGCAACACCGGGCCTGAGCGACAACGGCTTCGGCGCAGCTCCAGTAGGCGGCGGCTCCAACCCACCACCTGAGCTGGGTCGATCAATCGGCCGCGTGGGCCCCAGCAGTTCCGGCGCCGAAGAAGTCATCACCATCACCGCCATCGCCGAAAAGGAGGGCATGTTCCTATTCCAGCACCGCAACTACGAGGTCGCTAGTTCGCGGCGCACCACCAAGGTTGTGCGGCGGTACAGCGACTTCGTGTGGCTGCTGGACTGTCTGCACAAGCGGTACCCCTTCAGGCAATTGCCGCTGTTACCTCCAAAGAGGGTCGGTAGTGAGTATTTCTCCCCCTGCATGCGATGCGTATTGAGGAAATCTTAGTCAATGGCAATCCTATAGCCGCGGACGCGAGTTTTCTGGAGAAGCGCCGCAAGGGCCTGACGCGGTTTACAAATGCGCTTGTTAGGCATCCTGTGCTTAATCAGGAGCAGTTGGTTGTCATGTTCTTGACCGTACCTACCGTAAGTCTTACAGCTTCTTTGAATCATCTATGCAAATGCTAAGCTGATATGTGGCTAGGAGCTCGCCGTCTGGCGCAAACAAGCCAACCTCTCCGTCCAAGAAGAATTCACCGGCAAGCCCCTCCCCCCCGACCTCGAAGACTCGCTACCAAAATCCCTACCCGACCTCTTCGACACGGTGCGCTCCGGCGTGCGCCGCAGCGCAGAAAACTACATCAACCTGTGCAACATGATGGAGCGCCTCACGCGCCGCAACGAAGGCATGGCCGCCGAGTACTCGCGCTTCAGCCAAGCCCTCTCGGGCGTAACCGACACCTCTGCCGAAACCTACGCCGTCGACACAAACGACGTACCCCTACTCAACGAGGGACTCAACGCCACGGCGCGGCACATGGAAATGAGTAAGCAGCTCCTTGAAGACGAGGCGCGAGGATGGGAAGCGGGCGTGCTGGAAGATTTCAAGAGGCAGCGCGATGCGCTGGTTAGTGTGCGGGATATGTTTGACCGAAGGGATAAGTATGCGCGCGATAATATTCCGAGTCTCGAGAAGAGGATTGCGGGGAATGAGGTTAAATTGCAGGGGATTAGGAATAGGCCGGCTGAGATGGTGAAGGCGGGAGAGGCGGAGAAGGTGGAGGATGCGATTTTTAAGGTGCGTCATGTCTCCCCTACTATTCCCTATAGCCCTCTTATCCCTTATTCCCCTTTTTCCCTAACATTTCTTTCCCGTGCTGACATATAAATTTCCCAGGACAAACAATCCATCGTAACCCAACACGCGCGCGGCGTCTTCATCCGCGAGTGCGTGCGCGACGAGCTGCTGTTCTTCCAGAAAACGCAGTATCATGTTGGGCGCTTGCATCAGGAGTGGGCGCAGGAACGGGTCAAGTATGCGGAGATGCAAGCGGATAATTGGAGGGGACTGTGCGAGGAGGTGGAGTGTATGCCGGGGGGAGAGTAGGGTGGTGATTGGGGGGAATGGGGGGAGGGGAGGGGAAGGGCCAGAAGAGGATTTAAGTGGGTGTTAATTTGTTATGTTTTCATTTTTTTGGGGGGTGTTTGATGTGTATGTATGGGTAGCGTTGCGATTGTCGGTTGGTTGGTATATATTGTTTTCCACGTTGGCTTCGTATTTGTGGTCGATACCAAACCGTGCAATCACGAACCTTTTGTCGCTGAAGTACTGGCTTGCTGCGGTTCAAGGAAAGCACAGATCTAAAATTGACAGTTCACTGAAGGAAAATGAGTGCTGTGACATGCATCCATTGTTCATAAGCATAGCTAGCCGAGCGGGTATTAGAGGTACACTTCATAGACAGTAATTGTGGTATTCGTGTAGCTTTATATAGTTATCCCCCTTCCTCATCCCTTCCTCCTTCCCCTCCTCTTTCATTTCCTCTTTCTTTCCCCTTCCTCGTTCCTTTCCAATCCTTCAAACCAAG
>Ga0265797_10003292_pt1 | contig 26029 bp, 29 predicted proteins | sample P2T30metagenome_FD_192433 | JGI IMG/M metagenome (GOLD analysis project Ga0265797, IMG submission 192433) | Plant litter microbial communities from East Loma Ridge, Irvine, California - P2 T30 | ecosystem: Environmental > Terrestrial > Plant litter > Unclassified | place: USA: California... | reverse complement strand
CGGGGAACGATATTCGGCTACCAGTCAGGCGCTTCACCATCTAGTGCGCTTTCATTTTCGCTCCCCTTTACGTGCTCTGTATATCCCATCTGTTTTCCTGCTCGATCATTGGAGCCGCGACTGGCGTACGTTGCGCTCTTCGCTAAATAAATACTACTATTTTCACCTAGCCTTCGATCAGTGTCACGTCCATCATGTCGTCCTCGCGTCTAATCCCCACAAGGCATGTCTCCGCTAGTACTGACACTTGTTAGGCTGAGTGAGAAGCGGCGCCGAAAGCCGCCCACCTACCAGCGCCATCACATCCGTTCCAGCAGCCAGTGTTTTGCAATCTTGCGTTACGTTCGCCTATATGGTACCACGCGACCTTGGCCCATGGGCATGGTGCACAGCTGTCAGATAGAAGGAAACCTTCCGGTTTCCAGTATCGACCCAATGATATCCCACTTCGCCCGTAGCTCAACGAGCCCGGACCCCAATCTTTGGCTTACCCAGGACAAACAATACGTGATAGCGTTTGCATCACGTTCGCATCAACTATCATTCGTGCTCTATGCTGAGTCTTCGAACGGAGAAGCTGCCGCCAATCACTACGTCACGCCGGCTGGAAGCAGCCATCATCCGCTTCGGCCTCCCGCTCGACCCAACTATAAAACAGCAATGGAACTACCCTCCCGCAGAGGTTCGATCAATTCTTGATCCTTTGACCTTTTGCCAAGACTCTCGGACCTTCACATCACTCTCACTACTCAATGACGCTCGGCTCTCCCGATCAATATGCGTTGTTGCCGTATGGTGATCGTTTCTTTGGCGGAGCAGCGCTTGCTCGATCAAAGTCCTACCCCTCTGATTCAGAATCAGATCTATACGTCCCTTTCGAGCCTAATAATTATCGTCCACCGCTATCGAGCGTCGCTGTCCGACTTCAAGATCCCTTCCTAAGGTGCGACAGGAATCTTGGGTGGAACATTGATTGGGCAGTCGCATTCATCGTTGATCGACTGGAACAGAATTGGGCTGACGTAGCCGAGAAATTGAAGAACATACGGATACGGGCTGCGACACATGAAAGGGACGGGCTAGTCCAGGAGATCCCATATCGCATCTTCAACAAGCTCGATGAAGTACTCTTTGCCGGTCATCTGAAAAATGCAGTCTTCCTCGATTTTGACACCATGGGTACCGACGTCTCAGGCACCACCTACACCCACAGACTAGGACCAAATCCTGAGGTCAAGCGTATCTATATCGTCTTGAATCTGGACGCGCTCGAATACGCCAAGGCGAAAGACATCGTCGCTGTTCTGATCCATCACATGATACACGCATATCTTCTGGTCGCTTGCGGCGCACAGAAAGAAGACGAAGTGGACTATGGACGCTTGGATCATGGCGTGCATTTCGGTAAGATCATGTTTACCATCAAGAAGCTCTCAGCTGTGCACGGGAGAGAGTTGTCGCCTCTCAACTATGGGCATGGCTCTTCCAACATTCGCTACATTGCCGAGGAATTCTACAGTCCAAGAAGGAGGGAAGTAGTTGAGCGTGAGGACCGGGAGCGATGGTATTGCAGCCACTGCCATAGCATCGTGCAGGGGCCATCCGAGAGCGAAGTGCAGAAGTGGTACGGGAAGGTTTGCAAGCCGCTGTTCGACCAGCCCAAGTGCGTCCGCGAGTCGGAAGTCCAAACGTACAATGAGCGGCGTCATGAGCTCGAGACGAGACGCCGCGCACGTCTTAGACCTTCTGCAAAGTCGGTCGAGTTCATGTACAAGGACAAGCCAGTCCTTGTTGATGGAGACAAGATTGAAGAGTTTTTGAGCGTGGTGAGGGCATTTGAAAAGGCGGGTAGCCGCTTTCTGAAGGTACACAAGGAAGTTTCTGAAGACACGTTCGTCCGCTTCCTGGAGTTCCTGCACACTGGCTCCTACCGGCCTGACCCACGCCCATTCGCCGCTGCGGCAGCAGGTCTGGGCATCGAGCGTCGGGGGCCACCCATCATCAAACCCCAAGCAACGACCAGTGAAGCCTGCGTTCTGACTGATGTAAAATTTGCCAAGCTGGGTACATTGATGGGCTTCGAAGACTGCAAGAGCTATGCTCTCGATCGGATGAACGCCTATGGCATCATCAATGAAGACCCCGTAGCCGTTCTCAACGAGATCTACAAAGGCTATGAGCCAGACTCTGATCTCAAGGACTGGGCACGAAAGTTCCTCGTTAGAGCGCCAAATACTTCAAATCCAGAGTATCACACTACCTCTATCAGCCTCACCACAATCGAGCCGCCGAATCTCATCAAGCTTGAGAGTCAGCAGGGCTCCCACCGCATGCGGTTCCTCGATGCGATCGACTCCAGTGGAGCACTAGAGAACGATGTCAACAAAGCTCGTGCCGAACTCAAAGCTGCCGGTTGGTACAGCTGGTCTACATTCCTACCTCACGAGCCGCCCAGGTTGCTCACCGAACGCTCCATGAGCTACGCCACCCACCCATTGGCTCTCGGTCGCCAGTCGCCCCTTCTCCTCGGTCGCGCATCCACACCAGACCCCTGGCGTAGCGTCCACGACCTCACCAGTCAACTCTCATCGCTAGACATCGACCGTCTCCGTGATTTGGAGCGTGAGAAGGAGCGCGACCGTGAGCGAGTGGAGAAGTTGAAGGACTACGAACGAGCCAAGTACAGTGACATTGAGCATGAGAAACTCAGGAAGCTACGCCGAGAGAAGGAGCGTGAGTTGGAGAGAGAGAAGGAGAAATTGAGGAAGTTGGAACGGGAGAAGGAGAAGGTCAAGGAGACGCATGCGCAGTTGCAGGCTACGGCGGCGATTGAAGCGCTTTTTGGGAGGAGTGGGCGTGGGTTTGTTGAGGATTATGAATAAATTGAAGAGGACGAAGGATGGAGGAACGCTTAAAGGTTAGGTTTGTAAACCCGAACAATACACGCAATATTGACTTCCAAGCACAGCCATTTGCAGATGATGTATGCTCGCTCACTTGACCAGCTGTTGGCGTATATATCTCTTTTTGAATAGTTGTCACACATTCAACAACCGCACCCAAAAAGACGGTCAACGTTTCAATGGACGGAAACATTGCAATAGAAAGAAAGTTGGGAAAGAGGAGCTGAACCAAAGCTGCGACGCATTTGTAACGAGACTAGCTGTGCGCTTCGCAAGCTCAATCTTGCACTGGAACCCATCCAATCAGATCCTCTCGAAAAGAGAAGTATCGTCAACACAAGCGCTTGCAAAAGAACGCCCTACCGACTATGTTCGGATCAGAAGTGATCTTAGGATACCGACATGCGTACCAACCACAGTCCTTGCTGCATTTCAGCACTAAAGCGATCCCAAATTTACCAAAAGAATGGTACGAAACAGCTGATAGTGGACATCTGCCTGTATGTACACCCAAGGACTTGCGCATAAATACTAGGTGAGAGCGCCCCAAGTAAAACGGCTGCTGGCCGAGTGAATACAGCAGCTTTACGACTTCTGATGTGTTTGGGTCGCACCAACGAGTGATCTCTTCAGTGGAACGTGTCGTCTTGGTGTGTCGTAAACCCACAATCAATGCATCAATCGATGCACTGTGGGAAGGTACACGTGGTTCGGCAAGCGGGCAGGAACCTAGGTATTTTCCTAAAGCCACTAGGCATCCTTCTTGTTGCCTAATACAACGAACGCTGCTCTCTAAGGCAGCCATCTCCATGCGCTCTTGCTTCATCTTATATATACTGCCTCTTAGAGAGTTTATGCACCCTCCCTCTTGTCTCCATCGCTGAAGAGTGCCCTGCAAGAGAGAGTAGAAGTCTGGAAACCCAGATTCTGCCCTTTTCCTTTCCAAGTCAGTGATCTTACGCGGCGAGGGGACTCCATAAAGACTATATGGAACACCAATTTTAAATCTACACATGAGGATGTGAAGCTCTCGTTCAATCTTGGGGGCATTGTGAAAAGCCAACGCAACAAGCTCATCAGCTTTCAACTCGAGGGTATTGCAAACATCTTTAATGAGTCTCCAGGTACCTTCGGTCGAATCTGGTTCTTCTCTTCTTTGATTCTGTAGTACGTCCAGTAATAGCTCCTCGAGGGATCTTTCGTAGTCCGGTATTATCGGCCATGTTGAGTGAGCTGTATCAGTCGCGATTCCTAGAAGACCGTACACTCTGTCATGTATAAGACTGCATTTCGAAGTAGAGAACCACTGTAATAGCGGCCGCAGACCCATAATTTTCCGAAAATCTTCAGAGGAAACGTCCTGAGAATGGCTCATCCGCTGATATCTCTCCCTATACTGTAGCAGATTTCTCCCAGGCGTGTTCCATATAGAAGGGTACTGGGGTTTACAACGCGACGAGAGTCCAGCCATGGTCCAGACGATCTGGCTGAAGTCTTGTGCCCTCATACGGTAGCCGTCCCACCATACATACAGATGCAAGGGCAGAAGAAACTCTTGTATGACCCAGACACGCGACCAGTATTCGCGATTCAGGAGACACGATAGCGCTTGACGTGTGTCGTGAATATATCCAATGGAACTCTGTGAAGTGGAGATGTACGAGTACACCAGATCAGACTCGCCACCCGTTTCACCTAACCATGCAATGGTAGATGTGGCGGTCGAGAACAACGCGCCCATTTGGCCGACTTGATGATTGCGCTCGTGGATATCATTTTGGTTGATACCTTCAAGCCTCAGTCAGCTAACTGACACTAATCCTCTATCACGTCGCATATAGCACATACATAACGCATCGATCCACAGTCGACTCCCGCGACCTTCATCCCAGATTCTGAAACAATGAAGAAAATTGCGCAGATTTTTCCCGACTTGAATGGCTGTGCCACAACATTCGATTTCGTCTTTTCCGCCGGCTTGATCCCAGGTATACGATAAGGCGATAAATGAAGGTTGCTCATCGAGATCAGCATGCGTGAGTTCACAGCGAATTTGCTCTTCGGGGTCGCCGGGTGCTACAGTAAGGAGGCGAATAGCCTTTTTACTTCGATCCAGCTGTGTGTAGCCCAAGGCTGCCATCTTCTACCCTGCTCTTTCGTGCGATGATGTTGTACTGCAGTAAGCTCGAACCTCACAATCGACCATCGCAGAGTGGAGGACACTAGAAGCCGATACTCCTGCTAGGTTGATGGGAAGTGCATTTGGGATATTCGAGAGATGGGAGACGGAAGAGTGATGGAGCAACGATCCGGCTGAGACTCAGCCTGGGCGTTCAGTTGAAGAGGGCATCGCTGCACAGCCTCTCCTGCGTGGAGGCTGAGCTCTTCGATCTTCTGACTGCTTGCTCTGCCGTATAGGCACTAGCAGTTGACAAACCAGAGGTCTTTGCCAAACTACACGGTGTACTGGAGGAATGAAGTAGATCTCGATCGATTGTGGCTCGCGATACGATTACAGGAAGTCGCGACTGTCGGTCGTCCTAGGACGGAAGCGCCCCGCATCATGCCCGCAAACCCCGCACAGCGTTCTGCGTATACACGATGACATACCCGTATTAATCACGACACGCCCCAGAATTGCGTTTCACACCTGTTCATGTGTAAACTTTTTCATGCTTGACTGTTACTAGTACTTTTCAGTCATTTCTCGAAAGCACGTAACCTTTAACTTTCACGTCACCAACGTCATGACAACTAGTCAAGAGATCAACAACGCGCGCTTCAGCAAGGAAGCACTAGAATGGGATTCGAATGAGAAGCATGTAGAGTCAACTTCAAAAGCACTCGAGGCCATCAAGCGCTACGTGCCTGCATTCAAAGATGGAAGCAACAAAGGTATTATCATGCCGCCATCCCACTACGCTCTTGAACTGACGAGCATCACAGATCTCGATGTACTAGAAATCGGTTGCGGAACTGGCCTCCTTTCCTTCATGCTAGCTCCACACGTACGCAGCCTCATCGGCGTCGATACCGCAGATGGCATGATAAGCGCCTTCGACACCAAGCTTGCGGATCTTCCAACGGACCACCCGAATCTCTGTTCGGTGAACCACTTCTTAACAAACCCGGACTCGCATGAATTGCAAAGCGCAGCAGCGCTCCTTGCCACCCATCGCGGAGAGGCAGCGTCGCCGCCTTATTCGTACCGATTTGATCTTGTGGTTTCTCACTTGACGCTGCATCATATCCCTTCGATGGCGGAGATCCTAGCGACTATGCACAAGTGTTTGAAACCCGGAGGTGTTGTTGCGTTGACGGATTATGAGGACTTCGGACCGGAGGCTGTGCCGTTTCATCCGGTGAGTAAGAGGCCGGGTGTAGAGAGGCATGGAATCAAGAAAAGCGAGATGGAAGAGTTATTGTTAGGGACAGGATTTAATGAGGTGAGGGTCGATGAGGCTTTTGTCCTGCGAAAGGAGGTTGATGCTGAGGATGGGAAGCCGGCGAGAGAGATGGATTTCCCGTTCTTGCTGTGTTTCGGTGTGAAAAGTTGAAGTAGCCGCTGGTAGGTAGGCATTTACGATAGTGCTCGGCAGTGTCTGGCAGTCCAGATATGTCCATATCATAGATCTTTCAGCAGGTCGTTCACTGCTTTTGCAGCGAAACGTTTCCGCTCGGCCTCTTCCATGCCCTCGCCCATCTCCTTGATCGCAACCATCTTTTGCATCATGACTTCCAGGTCTTCGACCTCTTTGTCTCCAGGTTCCTGACCTTCATCGTCGTCGAACCCGGCTAGCGCACCTTTCATACCAAACAGCTCCATGTTCATTTCCGCCTCTTCTGCCGCAAAGCTGCCTTCAAAACCGTTGTCATCCTCGCCCAAGTCTAGGCCGGCCATGCTTTCCCATTCCCCAGCCTCGAGCGCTTCCCTAACTCTGTGTATGCCCGTCGCCTCACCAAACTCGTTCTTGCCCTTCTTCTCTGAGTCGACGTATTCGAAACCGTAGTCCATGGCCAGTTCTTCCCAGTCTTCATTGCTCTTCTCAAGGTAAGGTGTTATAGATTGTGGCATCGCGACAGCCAAACACACCATGTCACCGCCGTATCCACAGGCACGCTCGATGACATCGGAAACGGCCTGCATGGTGTCTTTGATCACTTCTAGATCCTTTGCTTCGACTGGCTTCTTGAAGCAGTATATCCACGCACCGAGCGCGGTGACGACCTCGCGAGCTTCGGGCTTGGTGAATTCGGTGCGCCATTCCGCGACGTTGCTGAGCTCATCGACCCATATGGGAAGATTCGCGGTGTAGTATTTGGTCTCGAGACGCCATTCGTGCGTAAGGCCGGCCGTGGTGTCGGAGGTGGGCTCTGGGGCGGAACCTGTGAGTTCTAGGCCGAGTCAGTAGATGCGCGTAATGCAGAGGGTGTATCAAGTACCCTTCAACAGTGGAAGTACACCTGCCCCCGGCGCACCGATAGCGAGGATGCGCCGTGGGTTCTTGATTTCCATGTCCATATTGTGTTGGTGGAAAAAGTGTCGAGTTGCGGAGTTCTCGGGGGTCTCGCCTTTGGACGTGGGGTAGGCGCCCGCCTGCCGCAGGGACTATCAGACATTCGCGACTACGCCCGGTTGCGTTTTCACTTCAAATGCCGCCGGACATTCTTTCAACACGCGCTACTCTTGGTGATGTGAAAATGTGCATTCATCCCATTCAAAGGTATCATCAAATTTGTGGCTATCCCAATTTTCAGCGTATGTCCAGCAAGAACGATCTGGTTGCATACCTGTCCTTCCCTCCATTGTCTAGTCCTGGCACCAAATGGCGCGTCCTCGCTGCTGCTTCGCTTCCGGTAGCATGCTCTCTGCTTATGTTGTCTTTTCGCCCGTAACTTTCGGCTCGTTCAGCGACCACCGCCGCGAGTGCTGGCCCTGGCCCTGTTGACTGTGGCCCTTCCACGCGCAAGACCGACACCGCGGCCCCTTGTGCCTCTCGATCGGAACATGGGTGCGTTCCTGTGACCTGTCAGTGCCTGTCTCCTTCCAACAAGACATAAGTCTTACCTCAACATGTCTGGGACGATGAAGTATCGCACATGGCTTCCTCGAATGTATACTTGTTCGAGATGTGAGACGCGGCCGTCGCGGGCGGTTACAGTGATGTCTTTCAGCTGTACGTTCATGTTGTCCTCGGCTGTAGTTGGTTAGCATAACGCCTAAGAGCTAAGAGATATATGGGGACGTACCTTCAATCAGCTTGCCGCGATATACTTCGCCAGATGTGATTTCAAGGGTGACAATGTGACCCTGGAACCTGTTAGCGCAGGCTCAAGTACTGGTAGAGTAATTGACGGTGAACGTACTGCTGCCTCGTTGAGGAGCTTGATTGGGATGCCGATAGTGCTCGTCATTTTGCTTGTATTGATTCTCGGCCAATTTGACTGGTATTACTAGTCGGGTCCTTCGCGCGTTCGAAGCCGTAGGATGGTGGTAGAAAGCAACAAGTGAAGACTTCGTGTCGTGGTCGCAAATCGCACTCGGGGCGCGATTGTGTCTGGTGGGGTTCGTCGCCTTCTCGGTACGCAGGAGTAGTCGGTAACAGTGCACGGCGCAGTCTTGGGTGTCGTGGGTGCAGAGCGCGTGCGCGGTGCTAATATCGCTGTCTACAGAAAGTTGAGGTTGAGCTTGGGCCATGCCTTAGTCATCATCCCATCGCTCTCTGTCGCCTGCTCCTCATCAAGAACTCAATGTCTGTTCCAGCTACACCCTATTAAGTTGCGTCCATTACATCAGCACGTTGTCATGTACTGTGATTTCTATTCCTCGTGTCTATGATACCAGATTCTCTCCTTTCGATGACATAGCCGTACGCTCCCCCGTAGCGCAGCGAAAACTGTCGGAACTTTGTTGAACACTAATACCACTCTGCATTTTGGAGCTGAATAAACGTACAGGCATGCTAAGCAGACTTCAGTGGTACTGATTGCAGCGGTCGGTCTCGAGAGTTGCTCGGAACGACATCGGAACCGTCGGAAATAACATCTCTGGAAAAGCAGCGCGCAACAAGCGCGTCACCATCCAGTTCCACCATCGCAATCATACCACGCTGCATCCCAAATGAACATCTCGGGCACTTTAAACGTCTTCCGGCTGATTTGGAATCCGACTCTTTGTCTCCCGCAGCATACAGTCTCAACATTCAACCATCTACCCATTCCCCTGTCGAAAGCCTTTAGGAAGGATGGGGTCAACGGGCAGAAAGAGGTAGATATCCAAGCTGTAGTGCTCGACAAAGACAATTGTTTTGCTGTCCCACATACCGATGAGATTCACAAGCCATATGAAGTACTGCTACGCGCTTTTTCCCGCCCAGAACGTTACTAATCACCGTTTTAGGATCATTTCCAACGCCTGCGACGCGCTTATCCAGGCTCAAAACTATTGATAGTGTCTAACACAGCTGGCACATCATCCGATAAGAACTATGCCCAGGCCGATATCTTGGAGGCCAACACCGGTGTCAAAGTGCTGCGACATACCACCAAGAAACCTGGCTGTAAGGAAGAGGTCATGGCTTACTTCAGGGCGCATCCGGATTCTGGTGTGACTAGACCAGATCAAATTGCAATAGTAGGAGATCGCCTGTCCACGGACGTCATGATGGCAAACCTCATGGGTGGATATGGAGTATGGGTCAGAGATGGAGTACAGGGACGGGGTTTTGTAAGTGCTTGAGCTCAGAGAGCGCATCCTGACGAGTACCTTCACGGAGTCGCAAATAATGTCTTTGAGGCTAATGGGGTTATAGTTTGCGAGAGTTGAGGATAAGCTGCAGAGCTTCCTCTTCAGGAGAGGATACGCTGCGCCTGATCCTAGGCGCAATCAGTTCGAGTAATAAACGAGGCATCACGGACTTATTGAGCAGAAAGAATGCGTTTCTGCTTGTTTGAAGGATGATTTCAGTCCGAGCGGTAAACCACAATTTCTCCTGCGAATTTCATCGTGGAGTTTCTTTCGTTCTGCATCACTACGAGATACACATGGAAAACTAGCAATCATTTCAAACGTGGCCTGTCATTGGAGTCTGTCCGCTTCTATTGCGCGACATGTGAAGATTTTCAGAGGTTTACTGCAAGGTCGCGACTCAAGCAACGATTGGTGGGTTTTCCCTTGCAAGCGACACACTTCCTAACCACAAACCTTAAACGATGCTGTAGTGAGCATCCTTCACCAGCCTTCGCTAACATCGACAGAAAAGTCTATTTAACAGAACCAGTCCTACGCTTAGTATGTAAGTCCCTGCGTGCTCGGCTGGCCCCGCACTCGAATCCTACGGAGGGCCTAACCTCAGACCTTCCCCATCTGAGTTCACCTCCGTCCAGGCTCGACACTCTGGCAACGCCAAAGACCAGAGCAGATAGATAAGCAGTCCTGTCTCGATACTTTCTACCACAAAGTGCATCTAGCTCCAGCGGACTCGCTACGTAGGATCGGGCCGCTTGTCGATAGACTCACCTGTATTTCCTAAGCTATGCTGCATGTCAGCATGAACGGCACTCCACCGGACTGCATTGCATGCCGGTCTATGTCACTTCAGTTTACGCCCCAGAATCCTAGCCTGCGATGAGGATAGCCTAGTCCAATACTTTGAACCGGGCGACTAAGAACACGCCTTACGCCCTGACGACCTAATAGAAGCGTGTGTTCAAAGATGAAGGAATTGCTATAAGAACGGGTCTTCTTCATCTCGAACAGCTCCTTCCCATCCCCAATCATTCTCCTGATACGCAACAGACCCTTCATAGATTGAAAGAGCTATATACCATACGCCTGTCCTCAGCGATCTTCATCAAGTATGTCATAGTAACGAGTCCCTTCCTTTCGCACGATCTACGATATATATAAGCTTCAATACATATACGCTCGCCTTCACGATGGCTAATTTCACTAAGAACACAGCCGCCAACATGGTCACTCACACCACTATTATCCGCGCAATCATCAGCTTCAGTCTCTTCGCTTCGCCCACAGTTGCCGCTCCAGCAGCAGTTGCCGATCCTGTAGCCCTTGCCGCTCCTGCACCCCTTGCCGAACCCGCCACTGCCGCAGCAGCAGCAGGTGAATACCTAGGGGTAAATTTTCCCATGTAAGCAATCTTGGTGAGACAAACACTAACTTCGGACATCGATGATTTAGGGCATTAACATGGACGCCTATTGTATAAAGGAGATTGGACCTCAGTGGAGAGCTCTTCGGTTTGATAGTACATGCAACGGTTGGAAGTGCTGGGATGCGTACACTAACTTTCAGACGGGTATCAACACTCCTCGGGCCTGCGTTAATCAATATGGGGCTGGAGTGTATGCTCGGTGCAATGGAGATGCGCTCAGTTGGGGCTGCTACAAGGCATAGACGGACATACAAAATCTCATTCTTCCTGTCGTTTGTGGTTGACATGTCGCTTTCGAGTTGATGGCTTTACGTCACACTGTTTCATGATCCGTGTTCAAGGAGGACTGTGCAAGGTCTTTCGGGTGCTAAAACACATCTATTATCACGCGTTATGTATTGGTTAATTGGCGAGTCTTCATTCGCAGCCTTCATTCCGGTTTGTCGCGTTTCCAAATTTGAAGAACGCGAACGTAAGCGAGACTTCCACACAAAGTTTGCAGGGCTGATGACATACGCCAATTTGCCGTATGTGCAGCAGAAGGCCAGAATGTGCGCGGACTGATGGAAGGGATGGGGTTCAGGGCGGGGTGCGTAAGGGGACCAGAAAGAGTTAATAGGTGATGCGGGCTTATAATGGTAGCTGTATAACGTCCGGATTTGGAAGACGATGTGCTCCAAGGTCGAGAGCCTTGCCACATATGTTTGCGTCTGCTTATCACTACTTCGGCTACACCAAGCTGCGCCGCATAGTAGCATAAACGATCTTAGACCCACCCCCTTCCCCTCCCTTCCAACGTCTAGCGTACAAGTAAGATCATTTGGTCGACAGTTGTGACGTGGCTAGTAATCAATATGCCTGGACGACCTACATGAAGGCGCATGTTCGAAGCAGGAGCAAATAACTATAAGAACTACCCTTCTTCACCTTGAATAGCTCCCGTCTATAGTCACCCACTCACCGAGCACACAGCAACAATTCTACAAATTTCAAGACCCAGACACAATCTACCTGTTCGCATCAGTCTTCATCGAATACCTAGGTATGTTGCAGTAATGAGATCTTCCCTTTCCCCCAATTGGGACATAGAAACCTATCTCTCTGATTACTGACTTCAACTCGTTCGTGTACAGTCAGCAATATGGTCACCCACACTACAGTTCTCGGTGCCATCATCAGCTTCGGCCTCCTTGCCGTGCCAGCATCTGGCGCCCCAGCAGCGCTCGTCGCCCCAGCTGCTGCTGCAGCGGCAGCTGGCCAGAGACTCGGCGGCATAGACATGCCCCGGGCCTGCCGTGAGCAGCCTGCTGTGCCTTTGACTGCTAGCCGGGTCGGAAATTCATGCAACGACTGGCGATGCTCAGGTGGAGCCCTCAACGTCGGTATAGTCTTCGATGTCGACACTCCTGCAGCATGTAGGAGTCAGTACGGCAGCAACGTGTATGCTTGGTGCGATGGTGGATGGGACAAGTGGTCTTGCTATAGGGTATAGACGGGCAGAAGGTTAACATCAAATTGAGAAATGAAGCCCTTCTATCGTACTTGATTCATATATCACTGCTTCGTGATATGTATGTAGTAAGGATTGTGGGAATTTGCAAGGCCTGTTGGATGTTTCAGTACGTGCGATCTAACACCACTCACTTTGATCACTAATATTTGGCGAGTCTTATCACCCTCGATCCGGTGAGTTCTTTTCCCATGTCCACTGAGTTTATCGATTCCAGAGGACCCAGCCGAAAGTAAGACTTTGCATGATACGCAGTCCGATAGTCAAGCGCTGCGCGCCCCGATGGGATGCTAGTGGGCGGGCCATCGTCCAGGCCATCTGTCTGCGCTCTTTCAGGCAGATACATAAGACCGACTATCGCGAAGCCAAGCGCGAGAATGTTGACTGCTGGGCTGATAGACGCTAATATGAAGATGAGCGCGTCAAGAGGTACCTAGGCAGTGGTACCTAGATGCACAACTCTAGGCACCACCCACACAGAGTGCCCTGTGAGCTGCGAGTGCAATGTAAATGTATATGCGGTCGTAACTGTCATTATAATCGGTTGGAGGCGCAGCAGAGTATTGACCGGCAAGTTCCCATGCCCGGAACGTGATTGGACGGTATCTAGGTTCACGGCTGCCTCTTGACGCCCCGCTCGTTCGTGGGCCTCGTGGCGTCAGTTTTCCGAAAGCACCAAGCACAGCCTCACGCGTTCCCACAATTCGTAACCAACAAACACGATGCACAAATGAATAATGGCCATGTGTCGTTGACCAATAGGAACGTGATCAGCTGAGGGCGGTGCAGCGGCTCCACTGGGGCTGAGTAGGCATTAGCTGATGGTCAGCGTCGGCCACTTCCAAGGTTGTTCCAACGGTATCGCAAGGCATACATTATAACCTGACCTTCCATCTCAACCTTGTCTGATTTCATCTCGAGATTCAGCCTCTTCCGACATCCTCAATCCTCAACCTCCTACTACAAGTTCTACACGCAAATAGTAAGATGGGTGTATGTTATCGGCCAGCTCCTTGGCTGCCCCTCTATACCCCGCATGCGTCATTCGTGGCTGATTCGTAGCAAAGCTCGCAAGTAAGATGCAAGCGGCGCAGGCTGCTTCTGGATATCCTCCTCCAGGTGGACAAGGTGGCTACGTAAGTGTCCAGATGAAAGGGTAATGTTGGCAACGATTCACTAATGCAACGTAGCCTGGACAGCCACAGTATCAGGCGTATCCAGGTGCCCAAGGTGCCGGTGCTCCCGGGGTAAGCCCAAAGCTCTTTCTTTCTCTTGTCACTTGCTCTGCGTCGTCATCGCCCTTCTCCTACCCGCCACTTAAGACTGGGCATTCGCAAGCCTTTTCCTTAGGGCTCCACTTGCTTTTGGCTTCCAATAAATTATCGCCCGCCCGGAGCACGTCCACTCTGGATTTAACCCGCCACACTTCGTTCCTGGACCTAGCCACACATGCCTCTATCAAGCAAGATGTCATCTAGCTATACTGCCTACCAGCCCAACGCCGGGCAGGCGCCAAATCCTTATGCGCAACAACAACAGCCTGGTCCTCCTATGCCTCCGCGCCCTGGCTCTTATGCGCCGCCACAGTCACCTTTTGCGCAACCGGCAGCTCCCACCCAATATGGCGCATCTTCACCATATCCACAAGGGCAGTCAGGGTATAGCAGACCCCCGCCACCACCGCCAGGACAACAGCCTTCATCTCCGTATTCTCAATCGACATTCCCACAGTCCCCACAACTAGGTCAAGCGCCCCCCGCGCAATGGAATCAGCCACAGGTCCCGCCGCCGTATGGACAGCAACCACCACAACAGCCTTACCAGCAGCAAAGCCAATGGGGTCAACCACAGCAACCCGCTTATGGACAGGCGCCGCAGCAATATGGCCAACCTTACGGCCAGCCCGCTTTCCAGCCGAATGTTCGTACTAATTTAGATTTTTTCGATTTTCAACCCCACGTATGAGCAAAGACGCAGAGCTAGTGACTTTCCGCGAAGATCTGTGCAGAGACTAACGTGATATTAGGGTGGACCACCAGGACAGCCTCCGCAGGGCCAGTATGGCGCACCTCCACCACAAGGAGGATATGGCGGCGGCCCGCCCCCTCCCCAACAGGTTCAGGCCGGACCAGCTGAGATCGCGGGCTACAAGCAGCTTCTGCAAGCCTGCATCCAAGAGAAGGGCCTCCAGAACTTCCCAATCTGCCAACATATTGACCAGATTGCTCAACAAGCGCCCGCGAAGATCAATCAAGTCATCTCGCGCTGGAAGATCCAGAAGGAGATTGCCAATGACATTGTTAAGCTAGCGCTTTACGACATCGTGCTATACATCGGTAAGTTGCTCAGCGCGAGAATCGTGACCAAGCTGACACCCATTAGATGACAGTGGATCCATGCAGTTCGAAGAGGAAGGCAGCCGTATCACAGATTTGCGCCTTATTTTGGACCGAGTCTCGTTCGCTGCAACTCTCTTTGACAACGATGGCATCTCTGTCCGCTGCATGAACACCGATCTCTCGGGAGCTCGCGACCAACAGGGTCGGCCTCTCCAAGATGGCGTCGCGACTGAGGCTCAGGTCGCAGAGATCATGCGTGGCGTCAACTTCAAGGGCCTCACACCCATGGGTACCTCCATGGAGAAGAAGGTCATCAATGAGATAGTACTCCCAAAGGCACGCTCAGGACAGATGCAGAAGCCAGTATTGGTCATTGCCATCACCGACGGGCAGCCTGCAGGTGAGAAGTCAACCTTGATTTTTGATATCATCAGGGACACCTACAGACATCTTCAGTCGACGCCCTACGGCCGTGGTGCAGTCGCTTTTGAGTTTGCTCAGGTAGGAAACGATGTGACTGCTAGGAAATTCCTCAGTCAACTCGATGAGGAACCCGACGTTGGCCCCATGGTTGACTGCACGTCCAGTAAGTCTCATACCATCCAGACTAGACCTGTGCTCACGCAGAATTAGACTTCGAGAACGAACAGGAAGAGATGATGCGCGCAAACCCTCCTGTCGATCTTACACCCGATCTTTGGATCATCAAGCTTCTTCTCGGTGCCATTGATCGAAGCTACGACTCGAAGGACGAGAAGAGCAACCCAGCACCTGGCGGGTACGGCGCACCACCCGGCCAGTATGGCGCACCTCCTCCAGGTTACGGCCAACAGCCACCCCAGGGCTATGGCCAACAGCCGCCGCAAGGCTATGGACAGCAGCCACCCCAGGGTTACGGTGCTCCACCTGGTCAGCATCCGCCCCAAGGATACGGTGCTCCACCCGGCGCACCTCCACAAGGCTACGGTCAACAAGCACCTCCACCAGGTCAGTATGGCCAGCAGCGACCGCCCCAAGGAGGCCCCGGTGGATACCCAGGTCAGCAGCAGTATGGCCAACCGCCACCAGGCGGCAGGTACTAGGAGTTGCCCCATGTAGCTTTTCCCTATGGCGTGAGTACTGGTTCAGATGATGGCACGGCGTGGGACTAGCATAACCCGTAGGTTCTGAGAATCGTCACTGGTGAACGTTCTTCAACGGCTTTACACGATATGTCATTACGACTTTCTTTACTCTGTGAGGAATGAGTATCATCTATATAAGATACTGTAGGACGTATCTTTCCGCAATAGGCAACCCTACAGACAGTCTAGTACTTGACGAAGAACTTGCTTTATCAAATACACACTACGCGTCGCGTGAAATGATCCTATCCTTTCTACGCCGCAATTATCATTGTCAAGCAAGCATCGCGATTCGCAACTTCAAGAGGTGGGACATGGAATGTGAAACTACACGATGCTTGAAGCATTTTTAGCTGTCAAACAGACATGGCATGTAGTGCGAGCTTGTGCATTGCTGAAGCCGCGTTCGCATAGCGTTTGCGACACTTCACCAGCCAGCTAGTAGGAACGACATTCACTGACTGAGCGGACTATTTATGTGGCTACTATGAGTTTCTGACTTTAGCACTCACACCAATCCAACTACTGTTGACTACTAGCAGATCCCAACATCTCCAAAGGCCGCATACTTCCCAACACCCGAAGCGCAACCATGCCAACCAGCCCCGCACAACTCCACGGCGCAGCCTTGATCGCACCAACATACCACATCACCGTCAAAGTCCTACCACCGTCGTCATCTAGCCACTATCTCACGCACATTCGCGCTGTCGACAACCCTGCAGAAATCGCTCGCACCCGCGAACACCGCTCCTTCAGAACAGCAGCAAACGACTGGAAACATGAGCACTTCACATGGAATTCTTCCGACATGGACCGCGGGCTGAACATCAGACCAAGAATCAAGTGCGAGCTGGAGTGGGAGAGAGACAAGGAAGATGAGGAGACGGCGCGGGATATACGAAACCTAGCGGAGCAGAAGGGTGAGAGGGTACCTGATAAGCGAGAGGCGCTCGCTATGGCTTGGCTAGCGAGGGCAGGAAAGAGGGCTGTTGGTGAGTTTGGCGTTTGTCCAAGTTTGGCGGTGTTTTACGATACTAATGAGCTATTAGGTCGTGCCATATACGAGCCTGATTTCGGGATCGGGAATGAGAAGGAGTTCTTGATCGTCAGCAGTAGAGCCGGAGAGTCCGTGGAGGCGAGCCTATATGTAGATGGAAAGGAAGAGAAGAAGTTCATTGCGTAGGCTGTTGGGGAGAATCATTTCGACGCTGTTATGGTGCTAGAGAAGGATTTGGTCGAGCATCACAGGCGGAAGATGCGGAGGTAGTACATGTCGAGGTTGCAAGAAGACTGAAGTGTTGGCTTTGATGCGATGGGTTTGTACGCATACGCCCTCAGGGCCTGTTACATTGAGTTTGGAGACGCGTGGATGATGGTGCATGATACTTTTCATGAAATTTAGGTATACACGTTGAAGCGTTCTATCGTTCTATGGATTGGATGCTTCTCAACTGTCTCTCACCTCCGATTGCCATACAATGACGTAGGGCCTAGAGGCCCGGGGTCCTTGAGCGTTTGTCTGCCACGTGCAGCTAGATCTTTCGTCTGTGGATCGCTATGCTACCCACGATTTCTCTCACCAACGCCCAAATAGACCCCATGCACTTTCCAGGTGGCCACTATGGATGAAATAGATCGCCGTTTTACGAGTGGCTTCAACGCCGCTGCGGAGCTCCGCGAACAGGACGAATTCGATCAATGTATCGAGGTCTTGCGCGAATTACTCGCTGATTGCGCTATTCCTAGATACCACCGTATGAGGTGTCTCACAATGCTTGCATGCACTTTAGAAGACTGGCATGAGGCATACACCTGTTACGTCAAGGGTGAAACCATATGGCGTATCACGAAGCACTGGCATTGTAACGGCACAAACCCGACCGTGAACAGGACGCTGGATGAACTTCATGAGACTTTGGAAGAAGTAAAGTGAGTATCCAGGTACACTCTGTATGATTCCAAGAAAGGACTAAATTGTATACGTTTAGGCAAGGTTTACTCGAAGATGACATACGACCTGAGGACACACCAATTCCGGATGTTGAGGCCGATGTGCTGTATGCGATAGCAGTATATACTGCTGGGGTGGAGGAGAATCATGAGATTGCGGAGGCAGAGGAAGAGACGTGGTTCGAAGACGAGATGAGCGACGAGGACATGGGCGGTGAAGAGGACGTGAGCGACAGGGAAACGAGGGTCGAGGTCGAGCATACATTGAACGACAAAGAGGAGAGCGAGGCGCAGAAGGCTGGCGAAGAGGAGGCAGCGCTACAGGATCAAAAGCCAAAGGGCGAGATGGTATGTCTGGAAGCTATTGCTGTTGAAGAGGTTGTGTTGACATCGCGCAGGCGTTACCATACCGTCCGCGACACATACGCTAACCCACTTTGGGTAGGGACAGGGAAATCATGTCAGAGAAGTCCTGGAGGCTATTTGCTTGATTGAACGATCAGTTTTGAGTCTACGATAGACGCAGACCAGGATAGGCTGCACAATTTAGCACATTTGTCGGCGTCTAGGATATCGATTTCTACACATGACCTCTGTAAGACCTTCCTGTAGCGAGCAAAAACTGAGAGTCTGTCACGGATGAAGTGGCTAGAATTTATCATGGACGAGGTACTCCACTCGCCACGTGCACCTTCCGATGTAGCAGTAGCGAGCCAACGGAAAAATTCCCTTCAACGTCCGCAACCTTACAGCACTGCCGTGTGACGAGTATGACTTCAATGTGTACGCTACATGATTACTATTCGTTGCTCTCTCGGTATTTAAATTGCTCGCTTGCGGCTTCCCGGGGAGAATAGATTACCCCGGACGAAAACCAGGACACGCGAGACGCGCCGCTTTGCGCCACAACCACATTTGGATGCGGTTTCAATATCACAGCAATATCACTCCCCTCGCCTGTGACCGGAATCCTGAGCCATCAAAGATCTTGGAAGCTACACGGCGGGCAGATTGTGTGAGGCCATGGAACAACAAGCTATGCTTCGCCATAGCGACTATGCCTGTTGCTGCTACAAAGCCCTAGGCAACGACTTGTAGTCATCTAACAGTACTATGTGATCCTTGACTTACCTGAAATGATCGGTCGATGGGCTCCGTCTCTGATCGGGAATACCATGGGAACCCATACAGACTATCAAGAACATGAAAGGCATATAAGAGTAAGTAGAAACAAGTGCAACAGATCAGCATCAAAGCAACAACATTCGCTACCATTCCCTCATACACTTCACGATGTACACATCCGCACTCCTCCTCGGCGCCGTCGCTGTCCTTCTCGACACAGCATCCGCCCACGGGTTCGTCAAGGGTGTCAACGTAAAAGGCACCTTCACCAACGGCTCCGACCCCGTGTGGTACTACTTCTCAAAGGACAGTCGCCCCCAGACCGCAGGCTGGGATGCATTGAACCAAGACATCGGTTTCGTCGAGCCCGCATCGGTCGGCACAGCAGATGTGAACTGCCACAAGAGTGCCACTGCGGGACGTCTCTACGCTAACGTCAATGCGGGAGACACCATCGAGTTTGAGTGGAACACTTGGCCTGATAGTCACAAGGGGCCGATTATAAACTACATTGCGCCTTGCAACGGTATGCCATCTGCTCGAACCAGTACAGTATGCAGCCTTACTGATCACTTCTTGCCTACAGGCGACTGCACCACTCTGACCCCCAGTGCTCTCCGCTGGTCCAAAATCTCTCAATCCGCCATTGTCAGCCCAGGAACTTGGGTTACAGACACGTTGATCAAGAACAAGTTCAAGGTCTCCACTGTTCTTCCCGCCAAGCTTGCTCCTGGCAACTACGTTATCCGTCATGAGATCATTGCTCTTCACGGTGGGCAGAACGTGAATGGCGCGCAGCTTTACCCCCAGTGTAAGTCACTCATCTTCCAGGCTGCTTTCGATGTAAAAAGATCATATGCTAAGTATTGCTGCAGGCTTGAACCTCAAAGTCGGTGGTAGCGGCTCTGTTGCACCGACGGCTGGCGTTCCTGGTACTAGCTTGTACACGAAGGACATGCCGGGTATTGTGTTCAACATCTACACCAACCCTACGACTTACACGTTCCCTGGTCCGGCGCTATGGACTGCTGCTAACTAGGCGCTGTTGTCAGAGCTCTGTGCTCGAATAGAGAGGATTGGAGGGCTGGGCGCCCGCTCTTGGGCCTTGGTTGTGAACTGGCGACTGACGATGTCAAATGCGGGCGGGTGGTGAACGAGTTCTCTTCGAGTTTATACTTGGTTGTCCTGATATTTACATAACCCCAACATTCTTTTATCGGATTGCATCTCGAATTGCAGGCGATCTTCAGAGAGCTGCGTTCAGTGTCTTGTGTAGGCCTCATGAGTGAGACTCATGAATGTAGCCGGTTCAGCAGATGATGACTGCGCGAAATGTGCGTTGGCATGAGCCCGTGAAGTTTTGTAGAGGTATATTGCAAGCCTAGCTCGATGCCTAGAATTGAAACAGTAACACTAGGAGGACCGATCAGCCAACCATGGGTGAAAAACGCCAGACTCCTCATTTCCCTTTTGAACAATACACTCGACACACGGTCGATCACCTGCATCTCCACTTGTCGCATTGCTCTCACTTCTTGACTGTCTTAGCAGCCTTGCCAACAACCTTGACCAGCTCTCCGTATGCCTCGGTGAACTCCTCGTCGCCCTCGCCAGCCTTCTTGCCCATCCTGTCCTTGCCGATCATGACCACACTGGTGGGTCGCTTTGTTGCGCTGGCCTCGCCGAGCTGCGCGCGGCTCTTAATGTAGATGTAGGGTACGTTGTGGTCTTCGCAGAGAACGGGGATATGCGCAATGACGTCCATGGGCGAGATATCGGCGGCGATGACAACAATGGCGCTGGGGTCGTCGAGGGAGGATCCGGCGCCTGAAGCAGCGGACTTGCGCAGCGCTTTTACGACTTCCTTGACACCGCGACGGAGGGTCTTGGACTTGGCGGCTATAGCAGGATGAACGTCAGTCTTGTTCTTTCAAAGTGCGCCAACAGGCTAACAGATATGAAATGGAAAACATACACTTCTTGACGGTCTTGAGGATCTTCTTGACCTCCTTGTCGTTGTCTGCGAGAGGGAAGGCAAAGGGAACGAGTGCGCCGCGCGGCTCATCGCCGTCCACGACGTTGACCATTGAGACTTCTGGCTCCTTCTCGAGCTCAGCCTCGAGCGCGTCTACCATCTCGACATCGCCCTTGACCTTCTTCTCCTTCTTGTCCTTTTTGCTCTTGGACACGCCGTCTGTCTCCGCGCGCTTTTCCTTCTTTTCCTTCTTGTCCTTCTTCTCCTTCTTCAGCCTCTTCTCCTCGATATCTTTCGACATTGTGTGGATAAGCGACTGTAGGTTTTGGGTAGGAATTAGAAATGCGAAGATGTGGTGGCTGGTAATGCGTCGTGCTGAAGTCGGTTTCGCGAAATTTTCGAAGGCTCAAGCTCTACTCACGCGCTAACGTGGGTGGTCCGTGAGCAACCATAGACTCTTGCAGGAACGCGAAAGTTAGAAGTAAGAATTAGAACATTAACTTTCTCTACCTCTACTGTGCACGACAACGCTAATATTAAGTAATAATTAATTTGTGTTCAAGTCATAATGGCATAAGTAAACGTATTCATACAGTACTATTTGAGACCGATTTACACCTTGACTTCATATCCACTACCGTAATATCTCCCATCTCCGTCACCGCGAAGCCGAATCATGACATACTATGGTATATGTAAAGAAAGAGCCCAATGCCACCAAGAAAAGGCATTACCGAAGTACAGGCAAAAAGAAATAGATATTAGCAAGAATGCAACAAAGGCAGCGCTAGTAGCAGAACCGAAGTGAAGCAATAACGCGCCTAGGGCCAGCCTTCAACAGTCCAGAAATGCCGATGGGTATGAGCGAGGGAGAGGTATTAGAAGAATGCCAAATGAGTAGAGCATGAGCTCGAGAGTGTAGGAATCTGGACCAGACCCGCCCTGTGCGCCGTATTACCCCGATCTTGAGAAAAATGAAATGAAATGAGATAAACAATAGACCGATGCTGGGGGCGCCAAACTCCTTGCCATGCTCCCAAGTGCAAGGAGAGGACGAAATATAGAAAGAAATCCACAGTCTGTTAAAGTAACGCGAGATGGAAACAAGATCGTGGAAGATCTCGACCAGATCTGAAAGCTGTTTCTCGCTTAGTAGGCCATCTGCATCTCGAGCACCTGGACACCACCAGCAGCCATTGATGGCGTAGCGGATCCGGAACGAGACGACATGGCATCTTCGTAGCCAACAAGTGCTTGCGAATGTAGCTTAAAAGCTTCGCCCATAAGTTTGGTGATGCTAAATATCGTTAGTGCCAGGTTACTGAAAGATAGATAAGCATTTACATACCCCCAAACGACGACCTCGTCGATCATGCTGCCCCATAGTCGCGCGACAGTGGAGCTCAGCTTTGCACCGTAGACATCCACGGAGTCGTCATCAAACAGGTTACGCAGCTTGTTGTACATGGCTAGCTCCTCCTCGGTGGCTGGCTCTTCGTCGTGCTCCAGGCGGTAGAGCCATAGCGTCAAGATGACCATCAGATCCATGCCCGTAAGTGGATGCTCGATGCTCCAGTTGGTAGCGGAAGTTCGAGCAACCCAGCGTATGCCTTGCACGGCAGCGACCTCGATGCAATCGAAGCATTCTTGGATGACCTTGATCATCTCTGGTGAACGCTGGACCTTGTCGCGGGCATTAGTCATAGCAGCGGCTACTTCGTAGGAGTCGTGATAGCGGAGAGCTTCTTGGATGGACTTGAGATCGACCACGAGTCGGGCCCTGGTATTTCTGTACAGCGCCATGGCGTTGAAAATAAGAGGATGCCCCTTGTGTGGAGCGCTCAGTTGGACAACGACTGTCTCAGGCTCGCAGAGCTCAAGCGATTTCTCCCATGTTTCCAGGGCCAGGCGAAGCTTGTACTCGGTGACTACGTCTTGAAGAGCTTCAGGGCTACGCTTGTGGTACCATACTTCGAGGAACAATGCGTTGATCATGACGCGTGTGGCGAAAGCACTGTAACGAGCAGTCTCGCCTTGGAATAGGTTGTCATGCGCTTGGCGGAACGTGATGATCCTGGAAGCACTCAGGCTCTCGCGCCAGGCTTCGTCATCTGAAACCTCCATGGTCCAGAGCGACTCCGAAGAAGGCAGCTCCAAGGTGTCGAACTCATTGAAACCCATTGCAGGAGTGTGGTTGTAGGTGAGCGTCAGTAGGCCGAAGAAGATGTAGACGGCATAGTAAGTCCGTCGACATTGCTCGTCGACGACCCATTCTTCGTGGTTTGGCTGAGCGCCATCACGGGCATCAGATCGGAGCTTGAGCTCGTATCGGTTTCCAGCGACCATCTACGATGTATTAGTGGCGATCACGAGCGAGAAGGACGTATACGTACATTGGCAAGAAGACTCTTAATCGAGCAAGCCCACTCAAGGCCCTTTGGATCACCACTCCAGCTAGAGAAAATCATGTTGAGCAGGGTGCTCTGCATCGTCCACAAGGGGCATTTGCGGGAACTGAAGTTTTCCTTATTCTGGAGGAACTGGTTGACAAGGACCTTTGATCCGATGTGCAGCATATAGGCTTGGTCTTGGTCAAAGATGTACAGAGCACCTATCGATAGCACAGCAAGCAATAGCGGGGCAGACACCTCGGTGGGGTTGAAGGTGGCGGGGTGCAAGAAAGGCAGGTGGTGGTGGAACAGATCGAAGTACGTCTTCAACAAGCGGTTCAGCGTGTTCAGACTGGGCAAGTGGAACGTCTCCAAGAGCGAGTTCTCACTGTCGTACTGCTTGATGTTCTCGTAGATCCTTGCACACTGCTCTTCAGAGTCCAGCTGAGGGGCGCGGGTCATCATCAGAGCCTGATTGGGACCGGGCGACTTGCGGTAGTCGACTGGTGATACGGGTCCCATCATGGAGGGGTAGGGCGATAGAGCACCCGGAGTACCCAATCCATTGCCGCCGTTCATTGCTGAAAAGGTAGGGGCGAGGCTGTCGCTGCCAGACATGGTGCGCTCCATCAGGGGTGGAAGCTGGTGGGGATGCGAGCCGAGCGCGCTGGCGCTGTTGAAGGCTGAGTGGGTGTTGGGCGACGACTTGGGCTCGGATTGAGGCACCATTGAGTCTCGCCACGGCATCTGCGGAAGCATGTTCTGGCCAGGGGCAGTGTATGGGATGACAGGCTCCATCATTGATGGGCCAGTGGGCGAGATGACGGGCTCGTTGTGCTCGGGAATCATCTCGGGTTCTTGGCTCGCCATTGCCTTGTGGTGGAAGTCGGTCATCAACATGGCCGCCGCGTTGAGATCCTCATCCTCGTGCATCGCATCGTTCTCGGCTTCGATGCGCTCGAGTGTCGTCGCGCTCTCGGCCGTGGCTTGTTTCTGTTCGGCTGCCTTGGTGTTCGTTCGGCGCTTCTGCTCGCTGGGGAGGGGCGCGCCACCATCCTTCGCGTGAACGGTGCGGTCGTGTCGTAGGAGGAGATCGCGACGTACGAATGTCGAGCGACACCTAAATTTGAAGTCAGCATATTTCCGATAATGCATCTGTGTAGGGGAACATACTTGGCACATTTGAACGGTCTCTCTTTGGTGTCTATATGTCGTAGCAAACGTCAGTTTCAATCTTTCCAACAAACGCGGGGCAGGTAGCAACGACAGTACGCGCGGGGCGAACGCGTAAACAGCTACCCCGCCCAGCGAAGCTCCATCGCGACGGAAAAGACGGGAGTTTTGACGTACGTGAGCGTTCATGGCGCGATCTATGTTCGCTACGGCTGAAAGCGCGGTTGCAAAACTGGCCTGGATGAAGGTCAGTAGATGTTCTCACATACAGCTCCTCGTACAGGGCGCTGCTAACATTTGTATTTTTTCTCGGGCGCGCCTGTCTTGCGCACGGCGGGCGAAGAGTTTGATGCCATCTCAATGGATGGAATGGGCGTGTTAAAGTGGTGGTGATGGGCGTCGTTTGAATCGCTGTGCGCCTCTACATCCCGCGTATCGAAAAAGCTGGAAAGTGATGCCGGTGAGAGATTCAGAGGGGAAGATGCAGGCGATAGCACCGTATGGCTACGCGAGCGATGATGGAACGATGGGATTGCTGTTGGAGAATAAGGACGACCTCGAGGTATTGGGTCGGGAGGGGGATGGATGGAGGAAAAGGGTTGGCTCGTGCTCGGCACCGACGCAGCCTCACACAGCGTCCACGGGTGACAGCTAGCTCATCACCCCTCTCGCCATCGATCCTTGCAGGGTGCTTACGGGAACGAATATCACGCTAGTCTATCTAACGCGACCTCGCGAGTGTCTATTTATTGCGGTGCTTTTGCTTGCTTGCCATATGTTTGAAGCTGGCGGGCTTCCAAGGTTGAGATTGGTCGACAGTCCAAGTGGCAGGTGTCACTCTGCTATACGCGATCTCAACTCTTGATTACCTAGCTATCTCATACTATTGCCATCAACAACTTCTTACACTGCAATTACCATCAACGAACTTGTCAAGACTGGGCACCCCTAGCCACCGTAGGCTTCTGGGCCCAGGTGCGACGTCCAATGGTTCTCCCACAAGAGCCTCAACGAGCGTGTTTCGCCGTAACACCCGCTGTCACTCTCCGGCCAGCAGACAAAGAGGCGGTAAGAACAAGGTCGAGTGCACTCGTGGAGGAGTAGTGGGCCGCCAGTTATCAGATGCAGGCCATGCAGATAGTGGCTCACCGCCTCACTTCCCACCTAGGGACGCCTGCGCCAGTTCTTTGCAACAGCTTTCAATACCAAACAATCCGTCGCCCCTCCCTTCGAGGGGGCTGGTCTGTGTTGCACGATGACGAAGGGCGCGGGAAAAGGGGTTGCAGAGGGGTAATCACCTTCACAACATGACGCCCAGGATACTTGCAAGTCGTGCCACGAGTAATTTCAAGACGATCGTCGG
>Ga0265797_10003291_pt1 | contig 26035 bp, 18 predicted proteins | sample P2T30metagenome_FD_192433 | JGI IMG/M metagenome (GOLD analysis project Ga0265797, IMG submission 192433) | Plant litter microbial communities from East Loma Ridge, Irvine, California - P2 T30 | ecosystem: Environmental > Terrestrial > Plant litter > Unclassified | place: USA: California... | reverse complement strand
GACGATCGGTTTGATTGGTAGTGATGACGCCTCACAGGGTCTAAAGCTTACCTTGCCAACGTGCGCATAATAGTTTGGCCGACGCAGGACCGAATCACCACGCGTCCAGCCCAGCTTTGTGTATGACACCACTCGAAAGCCGCTTCGGACCGACACTTCCAGAAAGAGGCTGTCGGCGATTGATTCAATTACCGCACCTGTATGCGTTGTCTGTAGCCACACTCAATCAAACGCCGAAAACTCTCTTGGACAAGGTATTTACAATCGGTCGCTTTCCGGTGACATTAGTTGCTCTGGGGCTTCAACCATCTCGTATTCTATTCAGTATCCATCCCAGTCTATTGTGGACCGTTAGCCTCAACCAAATCCGAGTCTAATTCTACCTACACAACCATGATTCTACCTTCTTGGATGCAGATATACGACACTGCAGCAAGAGACATTCTTGGGTATGAACCAAAGCTCGATCTGCTTCTCGAGAAGACCGAGTGTCCCTTTGCCCACGAGGCTGGCATATACGTACCAGAAGATGATTCTCTCTGGATCACCAGCAACCAGTACCCGCATCCAGAGACGGGAAGACCCCATATTCACATTTCGCGTATCCAGTTACCTTCGGACATCAACAGCACCCAGACGGGATATTCGGAAATAAGTGCAAGCAATGTCGTCATGCCCAACGGCGGTGTGAATTACAAGAATGGTGTACTGTTCTGCGTACAGGGAACACTTGACAGGCCTGGGGGTATAGCGTTTATGCCACTGGCTCAAGGCACCGGTACGGAGTATGAGGCCAAGTTACTTACTTCCAGCTTCCATGGCCGACCCTTCAATTCACCGAATGACGTCGTAGTGCATTCCGACGGCTCGATATGGTTTACGGATCCCATCTATGGTTGGGAACAAGGTATCAGACCGCGGCCACGACTGCCGAATCAAGTATATCGTTACGATCCGGGGACGGAAAGCATTCGTGCTATCGCAGATGGGCTGGGCAGACCGAATGGGATTTGCTTCAGCCCGGACGAATCGACAGTATATATCACTGATACGGACTGGATTCACGGGGACGGTACGATGGACGAGATGAGAGCATCGCATATGTGAGTAGTATCACTTGCCTTCGGCTTTCTACACGGCTCCGTGACTAGGTGCAACCATCAGTCGACATTCATCTTGTGGGAACATACTAATAGCTGAACTTCTTACTAGATACGCCTACGATGTGAATATGCGGTCTGGTCAACCCTTCCTTGTCAACCGCCGATTGTTTGCTATGGCAGACACAGGCATTCCCGATGGCATCAAATGCGATACAGATGGCAATGTGTATAGCGGCTGCGGCGATGGACTGAACATATGGTCACCTGGGGGTGTGTTGTTGGCGAAGATCCTAATCGATGGTGGTATTGCGAACTTTTGTTTTGGAAGGAATGGGCAAGTGTTTTTGCTGAACGAGAACAGATTGTGGAGACTGCAGCTGGCTAAAGACCGCAAAGGCGCGTTACTGAAGCTTTGAAAGGCGTAAGTATAGTGTTGTTTGGAAATTAATATTTTGTGTCGAGTGATTCTGGTAACCATGCGTTATGCTTACAGTATACTTTGTACTTTTCGCCCCACCATAAAAACTTGCACCTGTGAGAGATTTACATGAAGAAGAGGCCTGATATAACTTGGTGGTATTTTTGAGGTGCTACACCTTAATCCTATAGCTACGTACATTCAGCATATAACATAATGCTGTGATGACCTGGCGAGAGCTCAGCATCCCCCTTTGAGCCATTTCGCCCCTTCTTAGCCCAGCCTCGAGGTGCCTTGAAAATTCCAGTCGTATTTTCGGGCACCTCTACAGTCAACAGGGCGGTCGATCCATCCATAGACCAAGTTGCGTTAATCGCACCAAATGGTGTTGGAACTCTTCCCCCCGCTTCTTTCAGCCCAAGATAGCCAACTGCAGGTTGCAGCACAAACTTCTTATATCCAGGTATAATTGGCCGAACACCCAGCAGATACTCAGGAAGCACATAAGTGGGCGCAGCTCCCCATGGATGCGCCAGGCTCGTGAAAAGGTCTATGCCGGGTGACCCATCGGGCTTTACATACTCCCAGCTTGCACCCGAATAGTATGAATCATTGTTCACCATACTGCCCCAAAGGTTATCGAGAAGATGCAAGGAAGCAGGAGCGCTGTCAATGCCATAGTCTTGAGAAGCCTGAAAGAGGGCTTCGAGAAGAAAGCCAGATGGGTTGGGTGCAAGTTGATAGTCGCTAGATTCCTGGTCGGAAGAAATTGTCTTGTATCCTACTCCAAAGCGAAGTTCTTCCAACTTGCGAACAGACGAGCTTGCTTTGTCACTGTTGGCAGCGCCAGAGAGCATGGCCCACGCAATCCCTGTGAGGGAAAAGTTTCCAGGCGAGTCCAGGGACAGAGAATAAGTCCCTAAACTCGGGTTCCACAGTTTATCGTTGATTGCATCTCGTAAGCTGGACGCGGTGGAATTGTAACTTGATGCTGCTTCTTCATCGCCCAGTTCCAGCGCCAGAGGTGCCAGCCGGTCCATCGTGAAAGCAAGCAATCCTGTGCCTGCGCTTCCGTTGGCTGGGCCCAAGAAGTTGAATGGGGTTGGTAACGCTGGACTGCCAGCAACAAGGCCCGAGTACGGGTCAATGAAGGTAATCCTAGCATCTGCAAGCTTCTTGATCTTGCTCCAATGTTCTTTCAAGCTCTGTGCATCGCCGGTGTATCGAAAGTACTCTCCGATGCTCGCAAGAAATAAATCTTGATAATCGAGCAGTCCCACCCAACTGGGATTTGCATCAGTATATTCAGGTCTTGTTCCGAGACTTGACGAAATAGGTACAAAGCCAGCATACGGGCCGGATTCTACTTGATAACTCAGGACATATTCGATACTGCCGATGATGTAATCCCACCGAGCGGTACTCTGGGCTAGTACACGGACAGTGTGATAGAAGTCGCCGATCCAGACGAGGCGGTCTCGCTTTGCGCCATCGAGACACACGGAATGATCCAAAGGTGCTACACCGTACTCAGCCAAGACTTTCTCCGAAGTCATGGCATTCGTGTAGATCTGTGATCCATTGGCCGATGTGATGGAGACATTTGATACGACAGATATGTGGTCCTGGAAACCGCCGAAGCCCCAAGTACCCTCATAATTCGAAGGTGGTTTGAAGTAGGAAGTAGAGCTTGGCGGCAAAGCGACTAGGGCGATTTCGATCCCATTGAGCTGTACATGGTAGCCATCTTCTTTAATGGAAGTGGTGATATGATGCCATTTGTCCTCTTTGATCGTGATATTCAAAGGGTAGTAAGTATTTGCCGGTGTTGGCAAACTGCTCTGATTGACCAAGCTCCAGCCGCTGTTGAATATCAGAGTGTTCGGTGGTAACAGAGTTCTGTTTGTGTCCACAACTGAAGCTTGCTCGGGATAGTTCGAAGTCAAAACGAAATATGGTCCGTACGGCGAAACACTACTGGCGACTCTCCAACCAACCCCTCCTCGTGTGATTTTGGTGTCAAACGAAAGAGTATAGTTTGCTGGCTTCATCAAGACACCCTCAGCTGACTGTGCACTTGCTTGACCGCGGATTAAAGCGCCCATGTCGGTTATTTCCCAAGTAGATGGCGCATTGCCTGCGTCTACACAGGCTACCTGTACGACATTGCCGCCCAGATCGAATATCCGGTTGTAAACATCGTTGCTAGTTTTCATGTGTCCTGGGAGTTGGTTGACATCCAGATGTTGGCTTGTCGCTCGCATTCCGATGCTCTCAATTGTTACAGTGTTGTTCGTGAGAAGACGAACAGATTGCCATCTTTGTCCACCTTGGACGAAAAAGCTCTCGAGATATCCAGCCGTTGACACGTTGAACGTCTCCACCCGAAAAGTATTGGACAAGCCGTTTGAAAACGTCCATGGCCCATCACTATTCGAATTCAAAAGCGCGACGAATGACTCTCCGTATTTGAATTCGAGTTGGACAGGAGCAGCAACGTTTGACGTGCTGATTAAAGGAAACCCCGCGACTTCGACACCGTAATCGAAAGTAACAACCGGATTGGAGGGTGTTAATATGATGATCGAGGTGTTGTCGTAAGGCGTTTCAGCGTTCGATGCCGAAAGGATACCTTGTGAATACGACTTTGGGTGAACGACTCCATAGTCCACAAAACTATATCTAGGTCAGCTCGGGAAGGAAATGCCTTCAAAGAATGTCCTTACCTGTGCACAGGTACGGCGCAGATACATGCGATAAGTAGGTTATGGCTAAACCTCATATTTACGAGTTGGCAGCTGCTGCCCCTGGTTGTATCTGCGAAGTAACTACGTGAAAATACCCCAGCTTTATGCCTTATGCACATGTGCCTCGTGCGTACGCCGAGCATTAATAGAATGCGGAGTAACGGCGCTATGTGGGCCGCTAAGGCACACTGGACTTAGGGGTATGGGGTATCCGGGGTATTTTCGACCGAGATTTGTTAGTCTTTTAAGACGATCGACCTAACCAGCCACCTTGTCGTCAGCTTTTCATGCGTAGCCGAGGTCTCTTTGTGATACCTTCGACTTCTTGTCGGTCTACTTTCTGTTGGTATAGCTCAGTACCCAAAAATATCGCTCACCCGTTTTACACTCCCAAAACATTTTCCCAACACTAATACTGCACATACTCTCCAGCACAAACCCCCCATATCCTCGTAAAAAACCCTATATAATTGTCTTAAACTAGCTACACATACTCACATCGCACCTGTCTGCTCTTACTACCACCGACAATAACTGAGACACGATAGTAAATACATCAAGTCTGAATATATGGTGGTAGGCTAAAATGAATGAAGAACAGCCCAAGAGTCCTGACATCTGCGCATCCGAATATCGAAAGTAGTAGACATGATGCTATCTCCGAGAACGCAATATTAACAAGATTTTCTCCTACTAGCATGCTGCTTACCAACACCCCAATGAAGCCCTATCACTACACACCGCTTACAATCACAGACACGTATGCCGTCCAAGCACCAAAACCCCCCTCATAAACATTGACTCGTATACACAAAATAACTCTACCAATCAACAAAGTGCACATCTCAACCCTATCCTCCCCTGCATCCTACCCACCTCATCATTACCGTTCATATTTACATTCACATACCCATCGCCCCCTTCCGCCGTTGCACCAAGCCTTTCCTCCAAACACCGTCTATGCCACAAATGCCTACAGGCAAACAACACCAGTGCCTCCCCCCTCATCTCCTGAATGGCTCTATCCTCCAAAACATCCGCCTGGCTGGGCCTCTTACCCTTACCCTTTCCACTCACTTCATCATCCCCGCTATTTTCCTCTCTATTCTTCCTGCGCTCTCCCTCGAGCTTCTCCCACGCCTCCCACACGGCTGGACCAGCACCCGGTCCCCAAGCCCTCTTCTTACATCCCTCGCAGACCTGGCCTCTTGGTCGCCATCCGCGTTTGCGCAGCTCGGTGATTTCATGTACATGCTCGAATGATTCTTTGTCGAGGAAGCGGTTAGCGAGGCTGAGAATAGTTTCTTCAAACGTGTAGGCGGCGAAGATTTCAGAAAGAACGGAGCGCAGATCTGAAAGTGAGGGCGAGTAGGTGTGTGTTGCGCGCGTGAGGAAACACCGGAGAATGCGGAGGAAGGAAGGGTTGGAGTGGGCTTGCGATTGCATATGGTGGAGCGGTAGTCGTACGGTGGAGCTTTCGGCCGCAGATGAGGGACGGTGTGCTGGTTTTTTGGCTGGTGGAATGGTGGTGGAGGTGAGAAGGGCGGAAAAGGTTTGTTGAATCGAGGATCGGAGGGTAGATACAATGCGTGCGGTGTCTATGGTGTCCGCCTGGTTGATGTTCGAGGATGCAACAAGACTGTCATGGTCGGCTACGGCACTCGATGTACCCCTAATGAGTCGTACAGAGGTGTCGACGAGCTCAAGCCAGAGTAGTTCATCTAACGCAAGATCTGTTTCTTGGACTTCACCATAAGCCGACTTCCGCCTATCGATTGTGGATTCTGGTACTCGTTCTCTTGACCTTGTCTGCCCTTGACATAACCAAATACCCACCTTGACGTACTTTTCTATGTCTCCAAGAAGATCATGAACTGCTTCCTCAGTATTTCGCACGTCAGGCGTTTCCACTGCAGCCCCAATGAGGCCTGTCAAAGCAGTCTCAAGGGTACCAAGGTGCTTCACCAAGCGATCCATGGCGCCTTGCACGAGTCCATCGCGTGCCATAAGTATAACAGCTGCATCGATGACGCCGCTCTGCTCCAAGGCTGGCAAAACGGGGTCCAACTGAAGATCACCGGATTTGAGGAGGCTGACAAAATCGGCTACATGGGTGCTATTATAGGTGCACATGAGTTGCACGTATCGTTCGATGAAGCCAGGTGGGAGACTCTCGTCAATGTGGGTAGTGGCACCAGTCTGGGTCTGCTCTGGTTCAATGAGGGCCTCAAGGTAGTGATATTGAGCATCAGCATCGTCCTTTATAGCATCCAAGACTGGCCTTAAGAGATCTGGCGCATGTTGCTTGAGTGTTCTGGCAGCTTGCGCAGCATCTACCGCAGCAATGTCACCAGCTCTGTTAACTATAACTGCTTTGACCTCATTGACCTGTTTCTTCACAAGACCTTGGCTAGGCCGTAGGATTTGAGCAATACACTCAAACACTGCATCTTCATCGTCCTCATCGTCCAGATATGTCTCGAGGAGCCTAGCGTATTGGTGTGCGCCTCGATATACGGACTTCAGCACGCGATGGAACCCAGCCTTCTCGAACATTGGGACAAGACTTTGAGGATTAGGTGGGTGGTAGATGGAGAGGAGGTACTCAACAGAGAGTTGGCAGTCTTCCTTAATCGCCTCCGTAGGGTAATTGCAGAGTCCTATGAGGATCTGGTGCAAAGAAGTCCCAGGAAGCATGATATGCTGTGGATACTTGGGCAAGTTCCGCGCAACAAACATATAAAAGTAGATGATGTCTTCGTGATCGAAGTTGTCTGTGTTCATAATACCGAAGAGGTAATTGGTAATAGACTGCCGAGTCGGTGTGAGTGTAGATTCATGCGAGGTACCGTTGACCTGTGCCCCATTCGCTGCGTCCTGTTCGCCATTCAAGAAGCTGTCTTCAAATGCCTCATTCAGCATACTCATGAAACTTGCAGCATCGAACTCTAGGACCAGTTGTAAATATGGGAAAGGTGGCTCGGGACTTCCATCAGACTGAGTGGTGATGAGCTCACCCGAATTCGGGGGCCACCGGAGGTTTTTGCCGGAAAACAAGAAGCGATACACGTCTCTCTTGGCACTGTAGGCCTGATCGTCGTCCATGAAGGTACCTCCAGGATACACTCGACCAGTGAAGGTATACGCAAGGTACGGAAAGATCTTCTTTGCTGCAGAGAGGTAGATATTCTCCGACTCGTCTACTTCAAAGTCAACGAGCTTGATCAGCTCCAGGATATTGGTGAGCGGCGTTATGTAGTCTCCAATAGCGCGTGTCCAAACGTATATCAGCGCATCGTAAAGAACGTACTGCTGACAGAGCATCGTGACCTGATTGAGGTCCATCGTATCTGTGCTCAGTCGGCAGATCATCTCTTCAAGCCGCGTCGATCGATTTGCAGAGGCGTAAAAGGTGATGAGGTCTTTGAGGACGTTCGGTGGCACAGCTGTGATCTGGTTTTCTTGAATGTACGGCTCAAGAGTCTCGAAAAAAGCCTTTTCCGCAGACGCTTCCTCGAATGCATCATATGTCTCACCAAATAGGACATCATGCTCATCCATACTCAGCAGTCCGGTGAAGACCACCTCGGCGAGTTCTTTCAGTCGCTGCTCTCTTGCCTCGTCATCACCCTCATGGCGGGCGAAGGCGTATTTGAGGGACGCTGTGATCATCTCTAGGAGTTTGGGCTGTACAAGCGCATGTCGTGCTGTATCGTCGTCGGGTAGCCCAACAGTAAGCTTGTCTGCGTCACCGAGATAGTAAGAAGTTGCAAGACCCAGTGCAGCTATGTAGTCACCGTCTTCCATCAATGCCAGCAATCGATCTGCCCAGTTGGAGAGGGTTCCAATGGAGCAGTCATTGAAGCCGAGCAAGAACAACCGACCTTTGTACGCTCTGAAACTCATGTAAAAGGCGTCAGCCACAACACCATGCATGGAAGCATCATCTTCATTCAGCTGCTCAACAACAGGCTTTAGCTGCCGTGAGAATAGGTCTGCGTGGTAGATGTGTTTCTGCAGCAAGTCAAACGAGTCGGTCACACGTAGCGTATTGTCTTCGAGAATCAACAGGCGTTGGCTGATGGTTAGAACGCCAAGCACCGATCTGCTGAGCCACTGAACCGCGACTATAGCCTCTTCTGCTTTCCAGCGACTTCGCGGTCTAAAGTGCAACTCAGTGGGTTTCTCCTTTTCTGCCGGCGGTGCGTCTACGTAATCAATATCTAGTATAGTGAGGACATTGGACCAACAGTATACCAGCTTCGTCTTGGAGACTGCAGACCCGGCATCACTAGACGGGCTTTTTAACTTGACTGCAGGAAACCAGGCGAGACAACCGCTTAGCGCGCTGTGAGCAACCACATCCTTTGGGCGAGGTGCCTTGTGTTGTGTCTGGGCGACTGGCGTAGTTGATACAACAACCAGCAGATATGGTGTCAAGAGGGCAGTCAGCCCCATACCATCGGTAGGCTGTTCCACATTTCCCAAAGGCAGTGGGGCGAATGCAAGCACGGAGCTTGGCTTTCGTGGCTTCTCCATAGACTTGACTGGTAGTGGATATCTTCCTAGGATGCGATTGGTCCTGACTGTTCGCGCAATGGCTCCTAAGCCGCGTGTGGCAAGATGAGAAAAGGCCATTCCTGCATCATCAGCGGACACGAGTGCTGTATGGCGAGTTCCCAGAAAACCCAGATGCATGATTCCCACGCCCGATACGTGGCCATCTGACTTGCTGTCCTCCAAGGCTGCTCTTTCCAGGGGCGGGATATGGAGGAAAGGCTTTGCCGGCTTCGCCAACTCCCAGGTGAAAATGTGACCCGTCGCATGGCCACCAGCTATTGTAGAATGATCGGCGGATATGGCCAACGAAGTAATGGGCCCGCATTCGACCGCCTTGGTGCCGGGACCGATAATAGACTTTAGCACCTGTTGGTAGTCGAAGACGAGGATGAAGCCCTTTGAGGTTCCAATGGATAGTGAGACAGTGACGTTGAGACAGGTCGGTCGGCCAAAGTTGCGCTTGCCTACCTCTGAGAAGACCTGGCCACTAATCTTCTTCAGTTTAGTCCACCGCACCACTTCCCATGGCGCCTGGGGAGTCTCGGAACCGTCGTCTGACAGTTGGTGGAATACCAAGTGACTTGACATGGAAGATTGTCGCGAGCGCGGGGAAAGGAAGGCTGGCGACTGTCCTCTGGGCGAAGCTAACGGAGAGGGTGATAGACGCGAGGAGAAGCGACGCTCGAAGGGTTGTAGTGACGCTGGACGGTGTGGTCTGAGCGAGCTATGCGAGACTGGTACGCTGCTCGTGGGTGAGGAAATGGCCGAACCCTGCCATGGTCAAAAAAATCCAAATAATTTTCAAAAGACGTCTTACCTGTATTGATGGGGTGTCGTCGGGTATATCTGTCGAGGCATGGCTCTCTGCTCTCTCATCCTTTGGTCTTGAGGACAAATCTAACGCCGGCCCAGGCGCATTTTGTAGGGGGATACTCTTTGTCCTCACAAACGTCAGGCCCTCGGTAGCTTCATGTAGCGAGTGCTCGTCTATCGAATCAAGCTCGGCGCCTTGCGCGACGTCTAGCTTATCTCCATGGTCATTGTGAGCGCTGGAGTGGCTCTCTCCCGAATCTGAGCTCATGAGGCTCGTTTTGCGCAAAGCATTGCTTCAAGCAGACATTCGGCGCGCACTTTGCATCTGCGTTTTCTCCGCTCCCGGCTCTTTAAGACGTGTGATTCAACCGTGGTTGTAGCTTCAATGGATATAGACGCGGGGGTCTTGGTATTGATTAGGTGAGACGGGTCGCGGCTGCGTACGTGCGGATGTGACGAGCAGGCAGATGGTAAGGTAGTGCGAGGCTCAATTCGTTTGCGATATGTTTGGACAGGGTGAATGTTTTCCCACCAGAGAGAACAGTGATGGCGCGTTCTTGTCAGCGCATGGCGCAGTACATAGGCTGCCGCTTCATGGTAGGTAAAGGTCCAAGCTCATGGCGGAGCGTCACCCAACGCGACAACCAACTCCATACGAATATCACTAGAAACTCCAACAACATCACAAACTCGCAAAATGCCTTCAATAGGACCAACGATGCCGCCACATCTGGCCAAGCGCAGTCGCGACGATAACGATGACGACAATGACAACGGGCGTCACCCAAGCCCAGACTCGAGCGACAAGCGCCGACGAGTTATCGGCCCAGCACCTCCTCCTTCCATATCCTCACCTAAACGCACAGTTGGACCCTCACTGCCGCCAGCTGCGATATCGCCTCCGCCAGCTGCAAAAGACGACGACTCGGATAGCAGTAGCGACGACGATTTTGGTCCTGCGCCGCCCCCAGCCGGCGCAGCCTATTCAGACGATCATGAAGCAACTCCCGGTACATCAGCATTCGACACCGAACCCCAATTCACCGAAGTGCCCAAAAAGGTGCAGCGCGACGAATGGATGACACTACCCCCCACCCAAGACGACCTAGCCGCGCGAATGGACCCAACCAAGATGCGCGCGCGCAAGTTCAATTCTGGAAAAGGCTCTGGGAGCACAGGCGGAGGCCTGAGCAGCGCATGGACCGAGACACCAGAGCAAAAGCTCAAGCGGCTACAAGATGAAGCGCTGGGTATATCCGCGCCCTGCAACTCGGCGCCAGGGACTTCAGAGTCGAAGCGCAGCAAAGAGGAGGAGAGGCAGGCGCGCAAGATGCGTGAGAAGATTGATGCGGCGAGGGGCAAGAGTTTGGTGGAGCAGCATCAGGAAAGTGGTACGGGCAAGGAGAAAGAAGATGATCCTAGCAAACGTGCTTTTGACTACAAGAAGGATATGGCTATCAGCGGGACGGTCAATCATAAGCAGCGGAGGGATATGTTGAATAAGTCAAAGGGTTTCAGTGACCGCTTTGCTAGTGGCAATTTTCTCTAGCCCCTTCTTTTGTTATGACCATTTTCAGGGCGGTAGTGTATACACTATTACACTAGCATGCACAATGTATTGAGACTACGTGCAGTCCTCATTGTACGAAGTACTTCGTATACTCAAATGATTAACACAGTTTTCCCATTCAACTCTTCTCTAGACATCTCACACTCCGTTATATACAAGCTCCATCCCCTTTGTAGAAGGTAATGCAAAAACTACCCCTTTGTGCGTAAACTTTGTGGAGTTGATAAATCATGGTACTAGCGATTCATGACAATCCCATCACAATGCACAATACGTTTACTGGTAAAGCGACAATGCTGAATTCAAACGTCATTAGAATATCTTCTCCGCCAGCTCCCACATGTAACCTCTCGTGAGCACATACATTACTTCAAAAATTGCTCTCTACGAACACATTCAAGCTGAACCAATATCTTTGCCATTTGACCAGCACCAATGTCCGCTCACATTGCTATGCAGCTGTGTGGCTATTTTTGAATCTTTAATCGGTAGCAGTTGACGGTATGCCACACTCTGTGTCGCAATCCTTCTCTACGGCCATCATAGTGTCGTGAAGCTCCTAGACACCCTCAGTGTAGATGTTCTTGACATACGCCACCAGATCGTCAACACTCTCAAATTCGCCGAGTACTATAGTAATATCTGTCGCCGTCTTCTTCTTTGATACAGCAGTCCTCATAGTCTGCTCTTCGTAGTCGTCAGAAGGTAGGAAGCGGGCATTCTTGACATCCATCCATTCCACCGCCTTGCCTCGGCGCCATCATGACTAGCTTTCCATCGGAGACTTCTAGAACGACTTTAAGGCCGGGTTTATTGTGGCGGTATGTACCAGTGTACTCTCCGAATCCAGTATTGGTGGATACCGAAGGCATTGACGACATCGGTGCTGGATCGCTCAACGACGCCATTTTGTTCAACAATTTTAGACGCAGACTCCCAGTTGCAAACGGTATTGACTCCAGTTTACAAGTGAAAGTGGTGAGTAGAGTTAGTGCCATGAGCGGCTGGCAGAGTTGGCTCATGCTCAATGGTACTCACATTCATTGTGCACTATTAACTCCGCGACACTCGCTGGGCGCAAGATTGGGAGGAGACTGTCCCCGCAGTTTAGTAGGGCTCACACTCATCGTGAAAGGTATATGGAGGAGATCATTGCCGAAAGAGGAAATACGAGCAGACCGGGTAGCAGACCGGGTAGCAAAAGTGTCTGGGGAAATAACGCCAGACTCACATTCACCTACAAAAAAGGTAAGCCGCGCACTCACCCTCACTACAATTACACAGCGGCCGCCATGTGACTAGTGGCACTAGGTCCGCTCTCGACAGCTTATATTCTGTCCCCGCCCTTGTTCCTCTACTTTTTCTTTCCACACCCAACCATTCTCAACTACACTCAACTACACTACAGACACACAGAGGACTGACGAAAAAGAATGTGGAAACAATGGGCGCAACAAAATGTACATTTAAACCCTCCTCTTCTACTAATCACCCAGTTTCACTTTGGAGTCTTTAAACTCAGACACCGTTCACATCTTGGAATTTCACAGCGATGGCTTTGCTGCGCGCTTGTTTATTCCTTGGTGGCGTCGTTGGGCCAGCACAACGATGTAGTATCGAGAAGGAGTAGGCATCTTCAACTGTCGCATTCTTCTCATACTTGGACGAGCAGCCTCTTGGCCGCAAAGACCAGACCTTGCGCGTTCAAGAGGCCACTGTACGATATCGGTCAGACAACAAGTATGTCTCCGGTCACTCGTCCCTGTCGCAGCAATTTTTCCCTCTCCGGGTAGACACCGGGTAGACAGTACGAGCTGGCTCGCCTGTGCATTTCTAGCCTGTACAACGCTCTCCAAGGCGCAACGTCGCTTTCTAACTTGGGAGAGGCGGGAGCCCACGGCTGGATTACCCCGTGCCCGCTGGCGGAAACTTCGTGCGGATAGCGTGTCTGTCCACGATGCAAGCCCCATAACTGCTGCTGACAGTGTGTCTACATTGTCTTTTGTTTTTCATTGGGCTGGAGTCTTTATGGCGCCACCTGAGGAAGAAGGATAGGAAGAGTGGAAAGTGTTGCGATATTACCGCCCTCAAAGCACGCATCAAGAAAAGGCAAGCGCGAAAGCCTCTATCTAGACCTGTAGTCGCAAAATACCTATGCAGAATAGAAAATGCGGTGTTGCGGTAGATGAAAGAGTGATGAAGACATGTCGTCACGATAAGCGTGACATGATTGGCCTGTCACATATTGGAAGCGAAACATGGGGTGGGGGCTCGTCGATTCGATCCGCTTGGCGGATATCGATGACGATGACGCTTCAAAGCTCAGACGTCGAAAATCGGGCGCCCGCACACGGAGAATGTTGGAGGGTTGCCATGACGCTCACTGTTGTGCCGTGCAACAGCCGGACCCGTCGCTCAACAGTTGATGGCTTTGCTCCGTCTCTGGATCACGACTACATCTCCTCAGCCCCAAATCACCGCCACGCGTGAAGATGTCTCCTCACGACGAACGCGCACCGCTATTGCAACAAAGGTGGAGTGAAGAAGGAGAGGCTCGCACGGTATGTCTTTGTTGCGCTTTGGTTCTTGGAAGACTCATTGTATTGATCTACGACAGCACCTTCGCATCCAAGATCTCTCCAACCAGGAGAATCCACGAGAATGGGCGCGATGGCGGAAGATGGCAAACGTGGCTGTCATAGCACTCATGTCAAGTAGGCGTCTGTCTCTTCATCCTCCAATTGCAATCGCTAATCAGGCTACCCAGTCCTCAGCCCACTTGTGTCTTCCATGTTCACGCCTGGCATTGCGCAAATCGCCGATGACCTCAACTGTAGCACCACGGCCGTTATTGGAACAACAACTGGCTTCGTGGTCATGTTAGGCATCGGTCCGTTGATTCTCGCTCCTCTCTCCGAGACCTTTGGACGGAGGAAGATTTACCTTGTGTGCTTCTCGGTATTTGCTTTGTTGCAAATACCCGCGGCACTAGCACCTAACATTGCGTTTCTCATCACAGTGCGCAGCATCGCCGGCTTCTTTGGCAGTGTTGGCATAGCTAACGGCGGAGGCACCATCAGCGACATGTTCATTCCGAGCGAAAGAGCTGGCGTCTTTGGCTGGTATCTATTGGGTCCGTTACTTGGACCTACTCTAGGCCCACTATTCGGTGGCATCATCGTACAACGCCTCGGGTGGCGCTGGATCTTTTGGATTATGACGATTGTGTGTTTTGTCAACACCTTGGCTGGCTACTTTTTCCTCCGCGAAACCTATGCACCACTGATCTTGGGTTGTAAAAAGGCAGAATTTGAGTCGCAGAGCTCAGAGTGGGACGGTACGAAATACTCGTACGAAGGCGAAGACACGCGACCACTGTCTGAGAAGCTGTCCCAGGCTTTGAAGCGTCCCCCAAAGATTTTTGCGCAGCCCATTGTGGCCGTCATGGCAGTGTACCAGGCGCTCATCTTCGGAACAACATACAGCATCTACACCAACATGCAGCCCATCTACCAAAACGACTATGGCTTCTCTACCGAACAAGTTGGTCTGCTATATCTCGGGCCCGGCTCTGGCTTCCTGTTCGCAGTCTGGTTTCTTGTTCCGCGCATCGATACGGTGTACAAATCGCTGACTGCCAAAAACCACGAAAAGGCGAAACCTGAGTTCCGCCTCCCACTAGCCAACATCGGGTCCTTGTTCATTCCCATGTCTCTTTTCTGGTTTGCTTGGGCGGTGGAGAAGCATGCATATTGGTTTGTGTCCATTGCTGCAACCTTCTTCTATGGCATTGGGCAGGTCATGATACTCAACAGTACACAGAATTACTTCATAGATAGCTTCGAAAAGTATGCAGCTAGTGCTATCGCAGCGGGTACCGTGTTCCGCAGCGTTGTGGGCGGTGTAGTTCCCATGCTTGCGCCAGCACTGTTCGACAAGATTGGGTACGGATGGGGAATCAGTACCTTCGCGTTTGTCAGCTTAGTGCTCGCCCCAGCCCCCATCCTGTTCTATGTCTTTGGAGAGAGGCTTAGGGAACGATTCCCGGTTGACTTGTAGAAGCAATGCTTTATAGCTTTTTTTGTCTTTAGTATTTTGTACCGCAAAAGCATATATCTATCAGTGTTACCACAACAGTGTGGTGGAACAACACTGTATCTCTAGCATTTTCTTTCAAAGGTTATGGGCTATGAATTAAATCTTCAGCGTATTCTTCAAACCCCTGGCCTACCGTTTTCCCGCTCAAGCTACCTCAAAAGCATCCATATCTCCCGTCGGTAGCTCAGGGACACCGACTGCACACCTTGCCGCATCAATCATCGCCTCGACAATCTCCGGTGGATAACTCCTTTTAAGCACCACCCTAACAAACTCGCTCAACAAATTTAACCCAACATCTCCAATCTGCTGGTCGGTCAACTTCTCCTGCTCACCGTCCTTCAGGTTCATCCTTTCCAGGCGTCGCTGCAGCAACAAATCATACACTCTAGCAATTTGATCCGAGTTCTTCTCAACAGAATGGCTGCGAAAGTACTGGCTGCGCTCAGATTCAGATTCGCGCGTCATATCTACCCAGGCCATTTGCTGTTGCAGTATCTGCGCTGCTTTGTCGGTGGGGAATATGTCAAAGCGGTGCCGCAGCACGTGCAGGGCGATGAGAGAGCCGGCAAGGTCTTGCGTATAGCTAAAACAGTGCATTATCAGCGATGTGATTGCGCCGTTGTCGGCGCCTGCAATTCCCATGCGGAAACGATCGGCATCATAACGGTTGCGGCTTAGATTCCACCACGATATCATTTCCTTGAGTAGTTCGCGTGGAGTTGGTAGGCTGGGGTTGCTGCGAGTAACGGGGTTGCTGAGGGCTAGACGCAGTGTCTTCCAGAGACAACGGAAACTGGCGCCGTCAGGGTAAACGCCATTTTTGCCCGGTTGAGGCTCCGTAAGGGCTTTGTAAATCATCCAGGCTTCCGTATAGGCACCTTGGCGGCATTTGTTGTCTATGAGAACGTTCATGATGGTGGCGTTGGGCTCGATGGGTGTCTTCTTAAGTAGGCGGGTGAGATAATCGACGTGCTCCCATTGCAGACTTGTGGCGTGATGTTGCATGATCATGGCAAAGGTTGTAACATTGGCTGCAGGAATTTCACCAGCAGCATCTTTGTTAGCGCTAGCCACATGGGCGGATCTTCTGTTGATAATCTCCGGAACTGTATCTGGTGTGAGGTTTCTTGGGTCGACTCTGCTAGTTTGTTCAATCATTCGCCAGCCAATGTTCTCGGCTTTTAGAATATTGGGTACATCTTTCGTGCGTATCAGCGCCTTGAGAAGCATATTGAAGTGGAACGTCTCCGGCTTGTAACCGCGCTTCAACATCATGTCCAGGATCTGAGCAGCAGCCTGTGGGGCCTTTTGAACGACGGCCGACTTCATCCAGTCTCCAAACAAATGGCCATGATATGCCACAGGCAAGATCGAGATGGCATGGAGCGCGATGCTAGTCATTTTGGCAATGTCATTGCCTAGACGGTACACCATGTGTAGTCTCTTGAGAACTTGTTCGACGTCTTCTGCAGCTCCAGTGGTAGCTAGGTAGCCATCCTTTACCATGTCATGAAAAACTTGTTTTGCGTAGGATAAGTGTCTTGCTTCCAAGAATCCCACAAGCCAAGCATCATAGTCCTTAATTGTGTGCGCTCCTCCTCGCTCTTTCATTCTGATGTAGATGTCTTTTGCGATGCTATGGTGCTCCCGCAGCTCGGAACTCGTGTGAGCGCGAAAAACAGTCATCATAACGGATACGTTCCAGCTAGGATATAGCTTGAAAAGCTCTTCCATAATCTCGCGGCTGCGATTAACGTTGCCAGCAAGCGCATGTAGCTTGGCACCAATCTCCAGATGCTCCGCCTTGTAGTCGTGTCGGCCACTGGGGCGTCGTGCCATGTAATCCTCTCGCCATTCATTGAGAGCCTGATCTTCCCTTCCACTCAAAAAAATACTTTCCAGATATTTGACCCTCTGCCCGACGGTTGTGGTCTTCCCCACCTTGACCATGTCGTGATAGAGCTGTCCCAACTCCGCCTTACGTCTCGGGTTACTAGGCAACTCTATAGACTGAGAAGCCCAAAGCAGATCCCAGGCTCGATCCGGTAGATTGTGGAGTAATTTGGAATCAAACGCCTTCGCCAAAGTGTACGCACGCCACAATGGGGCACGAAGAGTTGGATCCCGGCCGTGGGCGTTGTTAGCTAGATCCAACCAGCGCTGTAGCCGCTTTGTAGCATAGCACTTCGTGGCAAAAAAATGGCCATGGCCAAAGACAAGGCTGTTTTGATCTCTGAGCTTTTCACGCTCCAAGGTCCTAGCAACGTTGTAAAGCGCAGTCTTGGGAGTCGTTTCCGACTCAGTCGAAGCCACAAGCGGCTGCAGAGATTTGTGGCGCGTCGGATCCCAAGTCGGAACATACGTGGGAATTTTCCGCGGGAGTGTTCGGAAAGATCTTACATTGAGACATGGAGCGGAGGGTGGTAGGCATCGTGCAGAACGAAGCGCAAGCATCAGCAGGCGCGTTTTCACAATGGAGAAGCTATTGCGAACATGTAGTACACCACAATCTCCAGGTTATCCAGTGGAAAGAAAGAAAGAAATGAGAATCGAAGCCAGTGTCAGCGAATTATCAGATGCTAGGCGCATCCTCATGTTCCAAAGGAAAATCCATAAGATGGTACAGGCTAGACCAGTCTTATCGATAGTGATGACGTAACCGGAACTAAACCTTAACATCGCCCTCTTCCATCCATGAACCACGACCTCAAAACTGGGGCGAGCCTCATTCCATTGTCTTTCTCATCTCACAGTAATCAGCTTGTTGTCCACCCTCTTTCCCAAATGTGTCAAAAGAACTTCAAATCCTACATGCCCCATAAACTGCCCTGTCTGTACGACACGCCAGGGCTGAAATTGCACCTTCATTTAGCCGCGAGCCTAGAACCTGCTCATGAACCGTCATCCAAAGTGTGTCTGACTGACACCATCTCGGAGAAATCCTAGAGGCTAGAGAAATAAGCTTTCCCCGCCATGCATCTGCCGTTTACCGGACCTTTGCGCTTCTGCGTGTAGCTGATCCGGCAGACTCCATTGGGGAACAACTTGCCATCACGACTTACGGTCAGACGTAGCTGTCAATCTACGCTTCATATGATTAGGACACAACTTAGCAACCACACGTTACTTTTTATTCGGGTCTATGGAGCATATCATTACTGCTTGTTGTTTTTCATGTGGTGATTACCATGACGCAGGTCGTGATGAGACCTTGGCGCCTCTCAAGCCTGCATCGTGGCACAAGTGGAGATTTCAACTGGCCGAAGTGTGACGGTGGTAATTATCATTGATAGATGAAACCAGTGGATTAATCCTACTATGGCCAAGGCACGGCGCACGGGGTTGTTTTTACAACATCCCATGTTCAATATACAAATAGAACAAATCTCGAACTTGCGACGCGTCGATAGTACGTTGTCAATATAACACGACTGATCAGCTGCCTTGGATCTTGGAGCGATCCGGTCTTGTATGCACAACCTCTACATTTTTTCCTGCCTGTATTACCATTGAAGCTGGCGATATTTCCATTTTCTTTCTTATAGTCATGTCGCACCAAACTCAAGACCGGCCAAGAATGTTGGCTATACTACTCTGGGTCGCTCTCCTCATGGGATTTGCATTGGCGCAAAATGCCACTTTCAAACGTGGGCAAAAGTTCCAAATCATACTACTCGGCGTACCCGACGTGTCCAAAATGCCACTTCCACCCGCAGACGCGCAAGTCTGGGACGTTGATCTCTTCGATACCCCCGCTGCGACAATAGCCGCTCTCAAAGCAGCGGGAAAGATTATCGTTTGTTACTTTAGCGCGGGAACAGCGGAGGACTGGAGGGATGATTACAAGGACTTTGCTGCCGCAGACCTGGGAAAGATCCTACCGGAGTGGCCGAATGAGAAGTGGGTGAAAACGGGTAGTCAGGGTATTCGTAACATTATGGCAAAGCGCATTAAATTGGCTGCTGATAAGGGATGTGATGCGATTGATCCTGATAACACTGGTACGTTCGGTGTATGTTCTGCGTTGTCAATCTCAGTTCAGTACAGGATATCGATTGTTCCTTCCGACAATAACTAACATTTCATAACAGATGGATATGTACGTCGCCCCAAAGTCTAGTTGAAAAGTAATCTGAATACGACTCTGGGAACGATCGGTCGCCTATTCAGTCGACCGTTTTTTTTTTCGAGTTTTACCTACTCTTCACCTCTAAAACGCTGACACAACCCGCAGCAAAACGACTCCGGTCTTCCACTCACCTCTACAGACGCCATATCCTACCTAACCTTCCTCTCCGAGACCGCAACCACATACTCGCTCTCCCTCGGACTCAAAAACAGCCTCTCGATTCTTCCCTCCGTGATCCACCTCATCGACTTTGCTGTAAACGAGCAATGCTTCCAAATAGGCGAATGCGCCGCCTACGCTTCTTTCCTCGCCTCCAACAAACCTGTTTTCAACATCGAATACCCGCAGCCACTTAACGCCGCTGCTGTACAGGGACCTGCGTGTAAAAATCCAGTCGTTGGCGGGATGAGCACGGCACTGAAGGATTTAACGCTGGACGGGAGGGTGATCTATTGCGATGGCGGCGGCGTTGTTGTAGATACGCCTACTGTTGGGGGAACTTCGCCGTCGAAGCCTTCGCGCCCACCCAAGCCGGTGCCGACTGCTAGTTCGACGAGGCCGGCGGTTCCCTCGAGATCTTCGACGACAACAAAGACTACAATGACACGCAGCCAGACGACAACTACGGACATACCGACAGGGGTGCCCGGTGGTGGTGGCTGTAGGTCGAAACATTGGGATCAGTGTGGTGGACAGAATTGGAATGGTTGTACGGTTTGTGAGGTACTTAGTCGTGATGTTATTTACGAGGAGAACTGTGCTGACTTTTGCTGTAGTCTCCGTATACGTGTAAGGGCATTTCACCGCCGTGGTATTATCAATGTGTGTGAACGATGTCACTTTGCACTCTCAATCCTTGCTTCAATGGGGCGAGGCACACCTGGGGCGACAGAGTTGAGAAAATCCTGTGACATTCAGGATTACCGAGATCCGAGTGGTGGATACGTATCACAGTCTTCGGTATAGATTCAGAAAGAACCGGTACTGGTCTGGAGGCTATATATTCGAAAGGCTTCAGTGTGGAAATAGAAAGGATTTTTACTACTCAGATATGTCCAAATACTTTCGCTCAGGTACTCTACCACCTCCTTGCATAGTCAGTTCAAGTCTCCGTGGTACACACTCATTATCTCTTTCATGTCTAATTTACCCCTCCTGATGAATTGTGAGATGCGCTGCTTAGGTGACACCATCGCCAGGCATGGGCGAGACAGGTGGATAGCACAAGCACGACAGAAAGCCGCAGGTTCGAGCAGGCAGCGTGATGTTTCCGTGAAAAGAAGGCATTTCCATTGAACAAGCAGTATATGTTACAGATTCTAAAGAATTTTGCGGGATCGCTACTAAATTAACTCTTTTCAACATTCTTACAAACCTAGCGGATTGCTGGCCGATGTACTCTTGCTGGAGCTTCCCGAGAGACCGGGCACATTGGGCCTGCTCGCCATGGACGCCATACCCCCCACACTACTGGTGCTTAGACCGAGAGGGTTCTTGTGCGTTGTTGAGCGGCTACCTGGGGCGCCGGTGATGTCTTTGAGCGAGTTGCCGTACTCGCGGACCATGTCACCCCACGTGCGCGAAGTGTTTGCAATGCTGAACAAGATGAATTAGACTAATGCACTGGATAGAGGGGTTTTTGCCAAGGTACCTTGCTCCAGCGCCCCTTCCAGCTCCGGCGACACCACTACCTGCTGCTGTCACGACCGCGCCTGCAGCATTTCCAATCCCGCTTGTTGCTGCACTGACAGCACTCCCTATGCCCGACGACGCGGCACTGAGGCCCTTGTTTAGCCAACCTTGTTGCTGTTGCGGCTGTCGGGGCACGTTTTTGGCTGGCGGTGGAAGAGGCTTCTTTTGGCCGATGGCTGTGGTGGTCTTTTTAGGTAGGGTGTTGGTGACAGGCTTCTTTGTGGCTGTCGTCGCCTGCTTCTTCTGCATGGCCATGTTGACAGGCTTCTTAGGGGCCTGGACGGCTGGTGCTTTCACAGCCGTGTTTCTTGTCTGTGCCTTTACAGCCGTCTTTTTTGCCGTGGACGTGACGGGCGTCTTCTTAGTGCCAATGGGTTGAGCAACCATTGTAGCGAGATGTAGAGTGAATCTTGTTGGTGAGATTTGTGGAGATGCTATCTAATCAGGTGCGAGAACAAGTGGCGGATGTAGCAGGAAACATGTCGGGGACATCTCAGCGTAATCCTCAATGTAGTGGCATAGAAAGTTGGCAAGCTGCTATGCCTGTCACACATGTGGCGCAGATGATGTCAGGCACGGAAGGGGTGGGGGGCGCTTGTCCCAATCTAATCTGGCGTGATCGGCGTTCGAGACCCTGGCCCCATGCCTGTTTCGAATCTCCAACACTTGAACGTCGGTCGTCGGTCGTGTGCCAGATGGCATCGCCCATCGCATTCTCCTGTAGCCAACTGTCTCTTTGCTTCGTAACACGCCTACTATCTTTTGCTCTTCGGCGACGTTTGAATTGCAGTCGTGCTCGATTGATAGGCCCTCTCGCCCTCCGCAGTGCGGAGCTGTGAATGTAAACGAACACACGCTCACCGCACGCGACCTGCCCGCCATGAGCCGCATTCACGTCTGGAAGCTCAACGTAGAATAGCATAGCAAATTCGTGAGTGCCCTTTTTGCTCGTGCCTCCACCAATGTCGCAATAACAGCGCGCCCACTCCCCACTCAGCACAACAATGCTTGGTGACGAGGCCGTTATGAAGCTGAAGCGCTCGATGAGCGACGGCGATCATCTCATTCCAATGGGTGAGATGACGCCGCCTCGCTCGCCTGAGAAGAAGACGCCTCTCCCCAAGAACAGATATAATCGCTCCTTCTCGTGGTCGAAGCTGACAGACTCACTCAAAGGCAAGAGAGGCCCATCGTCGCGCTCATCCCGTTCCTCGCGCAGTTCTCACACACCCTCGATCGATAAGCGCGGTATTTCAGGTCCAATATTAGATCCCAAGAGCCCGCTCTGCCCGCCCAGGCCAAAGACGCCCATATCGAAGCGGCCGGCCGCACAATCTAGTCCAGCGACACCAAAGCGAAACTGCGTATCCTCTGCGTCAAGGCATTCGTACTCTGCCTCGGACCCCACAAACTATTCGTCTCCTCGTCTTGCTTCACGTGTCCATCGCCCGTCCCCACCTCCGCCTCTGCCAATCAACACGAGCTTCGAGAGCAAGGGAAGCACATTGATCGACAGTCCGTTGGAGCGCATAGCAGAGTCACCGCACGAGCCTCACGAAACGCTCTTGGCCAAGCCTCTCAGACTCGACAAAGTATACAGATACTTGGAAGACATGGAGCCAGCACGACTACAGCCTCCCAACATGGGGGGCACCAAAGGCCGCGCCATGCAGCAGGCCAAGGACATGGAGTTGCTAGTCGCTGAGAGAGCGAAGCGGGGCGGCGAAGAGCCCCCGCCATATGATTTCTATGAGCTTATCGGTAAAGGTGCCTACGGTCGTGTATACAAAGGGTGAGCAGTCTCAACCGACCAATATGACGCTGATTAACAGTATCTAGAAAGAGCCGCAACACGGGCGCGCTTGTCGCCATCAAAATTATTGAAATCGACAAGGTCGACTATGAGGAGATGACGCATAAGAACCTCCAAGATACGCTAAAGGAGATTGACATCTTGCAGCAGCTTAGAGACAGTAAAGCCAGGCCATACGTCAACATCATAGAAGAGGCAAGGCCAGTCCACAATGAGCTATGGATCATCAGCGAGTATGCCAGTGGTGGCAGCGTCAACACTCTGATGAAGCCAACGGCCATGAGTAAGGATCCCGGTCCTGGGCTACCGGAAAAATTCATCATACCCATTGCTCGTGAACTGGCCCAAGGCCTCAAGTACATTCACGAAGCCGGAGTACTACACCGCGATCTGAAATGTATGTCTTAAACGGTTTGTGCCTGACAGCCCTTGCTAACAACCGTGCAGCCAACAATGTTCTCATTCTCGAAGATGGCCGCGTGCAGCTATGCGACTTTGGCGTCTCTAACACCCTTGAGCCAGAACGATCGAAGCGCTCAACCATCGTCGGTACACCATTTTGGATGGCGCCTGAACTCCAGAAGGAATGGGTCAAGGATGCCGATCCGCACAGCTTGTTACAGCCCAAGGAGATCTCTTACGGCAGTGAAGTCGATATCTGGGCTTATGCCTGTACCATTTTCGAAATGGCTTGCGGGTTGCCGCCGCATCACAAGATTAGCCAGTTTGACCTGCCAACCGCTGGCGTCCCTGTTCTCGAAGGCGACCGGTTCTCAGAAGAACTCAAGGAGTTTCTTGCTTTCGTCTTCCAACCCAATCCACACGATAGGCCCACACCAGACGAGATTCTGGAGCATCCTTACCTCGCAGACAGTGCCAAGATGTATCCAACCGTGTCTCTAGTCAAGTTGGTGGAAGACTACTATGTCTGGGAACAACAAGGTGGCGCCCGTCAGTCACTGTTCAACCCATACGGTGCACAGGCGCCAGATCCTCTTGCCCCGGAGGATGAAGACGACGACGACGATGACTGGTCGTTCAGTACATCAGAAGAGTTCGAACAAGAGCACGCGCCACAGTTTGCTGACCCTTTTGCTGCTGGGGCTGGGCAATCTTTCAATGGAATGGGCTTACCGCCAGTGGCAGATCTAGGTCGATTCGAACAACTGCAAGCCAGATTTAAGGAGGAGTCGATTGTGCGGGGACAAAAGCGCCTGAACAAACTATTCGACACTAACACAACGCCGTACCGATACAGCGCGGTTGATATGCCAGAACCGCCCAACGGCCGCCCACCGTCAGACCTGGTGTTGCGAGACTTCAACCCTGGCGCGCCTAACCGCGAGACCGTCATCGATTTAGACTTTTCCATGCCATCAGCAGACGAAATACCGAATATTGATTTAGGCGAGGTGCCCACTATACGGGCAAATCGTATGAAGAGCATCATACGGGAAATGGAGGAGGAAGAGCGTCGTGATGCTTTCAATGAAGAAGACGAACTCACTAAACGGGCCACGAAAGACTGGACGTTCCCCAGCATGAACGACGACTCGAATCGCAAGACGATGGAGTGGTCATTTGCAGCAGAGCAGCCTCAGACCAATCGAAAGACCATGGAATGGTCGTTTGCCGCCGAACAGCCAAACCGCAAGACGATGGAGTGGTCGTTCCCGGCTCAGCCCCAGAAGCCAAATCGACGTACAGTAGAATGGACGTTTGATGCGGCCATGGCAGAGGCCAACAATGAGCCAAGGAATCGTGCATCAAATCGCATTTCTCGACGGAGGGAAACGAAGGAGTGGACCTTTCCCAAGGATGAGAATCGCAAGACACAAGACTTTGCATTTCCCATGGGTAGTCCAGCGCGACCAAGCTTGCGACAAGCACAAACGGCACCCCTTGAGCCTATAGATGATTATCCTGAATTTATTAGCTCGCCGCCTGGATCGCCTCTCCGATCATCGATGATCGATCTAGACATGGCCATGGTGGAAGACTACCGTCCATCAACGTCTGGTTCCGAGACCTATACAGCAGGTGGGGAGCGCATCAACGACAATCCGTTCAACCTAGAAGACCAGGTCCAGCTTTCTCAGAACAACCACCGCGCATCATTCCATATGAAGTCGCAGTCTGAGCCGAATCATGCCGTGCCAGGCTTGTTGACGCCCCAGCAATACGACGAGCAAGGTCACCCTACCAGCCTAGATCCGCACCATCCCAGCTTGCACGCCCGAGGCGTGAGCTCAGCAAGCCAAGTACAAGGGCATCCTAAGCCTACCGCGAACAACATTGCAGGTGGCCAATATCACCGCCCCAGCCAGCGGTCGCAGCAAATGATATGGGACGGCTGGTCGCATACCATGGCATACGGTCTCAGTAGCGACGATATGTCACCCCCCATGAGCGTCACTACCGACACCTCGCTCGAAGAAGACGACGTAGACGAACTTTGGGATACATTTGAGCGGCTAACCTTTCAGCAACAGCAGCAGCAACAGCAGCAACAGCAGAACCGCTCTTACCCCGCTCCGCTCCGCTCCTCCCGCAGCAGAAATGATTCACACGCAACATCGCTTACATCATCGACCTACAACCTCGACTCGGACACGGACGATAGTTACAACCCCTACTCATCCTCGTCCGATTTTGACCAGCACGAGTTGCAAGCAGGCTCCAACCCTTACCGCAAAAGCACACTCAGCGTAGGACCTAATGGTAAGCCGCTAGTAGAGTTTCCTATCCCCCATGGCCCGGATATGGAAGCAGTGTTGGGAATCAATGTCGATATGAGGGCTATGCAGGATGCACTGCTTAAGACTGCAATGGAGCTTAGGGACGGTACGCGTGCTAGTAGGGATTTACTGAGGGCAATGCGGTTGCAGGATGTAGAGGATGGAGAGGATGAGGAAGCAGGGGATGAGGAACTGATGAGTAACGATACTGTGAGATTGAGGTAGAGCTGAATGGAGTGGGTTTGCATTTTCCGGTGTGGGTGGGGACTCGACGGAATATTTGGCGTTTGGGACGTGATTTGGGTGAGTCGGGAGGTGTGTTTACTTGTGTGTGTGTGTGTGTGTTTGAGA
>Ga0265797_10003290_pt1 | contig 26038 bp, 25 predicted proteins | sample P2T30metagenome_FD_192433 | JGI IMG/M metagenome (GOLD analysis project Ga0265797, IMG submission 192433) | Plant litter microbial communities from East Loma Ridge, Irvine, California - P2 T30 | ecosystem: Environmental > Terrestrial > Plant litter > Unclassified | place: USA: California... | reverse complement strand
CTAGAGTGAAACGAGTAGAGCGTGTTCAGCAGTTGCGTTCATGCAGCACTGCGGGTCACTTTCTCATGACATAATTCGGGACAGGCGACAGACACGTGAAAGGCTGGCCCCCCCGCGTCTGCCGCGCTCTTATTTTAGTCCGCCCAGTCATTACCTTAAGGCGCAACCTAGTTCATTCACTTTGGTCGAGCCATTGCCAGTTCAATTCCAGTCACTTTGTCTTCTGTTGCCGAAACATACGTAGGTACAGCCACTCGTCATTGTGTAGAGACGGTGATCTTTATGCAGGCTTCCACAATCACGTACGCCCTGCCGATGAGCGAAATCAACAATGCCGCTCCAAATAGCAACCGGTGTTGCCTCAGCTCTCAGCTCCGTGTAACATCGTGATTGGGCCTTCACGTGCATACGTGATAGAGCCATGCCACATTGGGCGTCGACGAGGCTTAGCCCTGCAGGTCAAAGGCAGACAGTGCAGGGGTACGCGACGTGTATATAAACTCGCGCGCGCCCGCCATGTCGACTTCCTTTTGTCACCGCTGCAGCAAATCATCAAGTCAGAGGGTACAGTGGCCTTCTCGACTTCCAGCAGCGTGTCTCGATCGAATCCACACCACCCACCACGCTCTCTCCCCCGAAATCACGACAATTCCCTCCTTCGTCTGGAATCTCAAGTCAATCGCATCTCGACTCACCATGTTTAAACGTTCGTTCGCCGCGACGAAGGATCGCGCAGGCAAGGCGAGGAAGGTGTCCAAGCGATCATTTCGCGACGATGCCAAGCAGAGGATGCGCGAAGCGTTGAACGAAGCGACAACGCCTGAGACGTCTCCGTCGATCGGAGGCGCTTCGCCCAAGCTGAACAGCGCCATCGTTACGATCGTTGTCGGCAAGGACCAGCGTCTGTTCGCCGCCCATGAGGATGTACTATCTCGGTCGCCATGGTTCGCCACGGCATGCCGAGACCAGTTCTTCTCCGCACCAGGCCAACGCCGCATCAGTCTCCCAGACGAGGAGCCAGAGATCTTCAGCGCCGTCCTCGAGTATCTCTACAAGAGCGACTATTCTCCGCGTCTCTTGCATGACAGGAAGCGCAACACATGGTCGCTCGAGGACCTACAAGATCCGTTAATGTCCCCCCGTTCGGAACACCCGGACGACCCAAAGAAGTTCGTCGGCTTCAATGAGTCCGCAACAACTTACCACCATGGCGTGGGTGACTACGTCCTTCGGGACACCGTCATCTACTGCACTGCGCTCCGCCTCGGCCTACCAGACCTCCAGCGTCTTGCTCTTCGCAAGCAAGGCCTGCAGACTGGTATTGACGTGGCGACCATCCTGCGCAGCGCACGTTTCGCGTATGCGAACACGCCAGCCAGTGACTCCCGCCTCAGAGCCCACTACCTAGCACTCATCATCCGCAGTCGCAAGACCTTCAAACGCAGCGGCACGATGCAGATGGAGATGGAGAAGGGTGACACGCAGTTTTTCTTCGATTTGTTCGTGGCCATGTGCAATCACATTGATGATATCTCGGAGGATATCGGGCAAGTCTCGCCTTCTCATACTACTGCGCGCTGATTTCAACAGTTGTTTTGCATTTTGCATTGCTTTGTGCTATTTGTCGCATCTCTGCTGTTAAGGTTTAATTGCTTGTAAGCCGTTGCTAACAGACTGACTCGAGCAGCCACGTCCGCTCACCGAATCTCAACAAGTGATTGCAACATGCCCAAACCACAGCACCAATGAAAATCAACAAAAAAACATGGATCTTTGCTGACTTGTACTTCTCGACTATTTGCATTCCCATTCAGACTGCCAGGAGGACTTTTCGCGCTGCCGCGAGCTAGCGTCAAGCCCGCACATCTCTTTTCCGGCGTTTGGGCTTCTCGCTACTCTCGGCTGTATGATTTCCTTCACAGACTGTATCGGATCGAGCTTGCAACAAACAGCACAGCTCTCTTTGTTCCCCTGTTCTTGCGCGGCGAACATCTTTCGGAGAAGAACACGATCTTTGCGTTGATCCCCACTCCTTCAACTGCTGCCACGTCGTCGAGGTAAGCCCTCTTCCCACAGAGTGCCACCCGACGACCGCCCAACAATTTCACCAGTCCCAGCCGCGGCTGCCTTCGCGCAACACATTTCCTACGGACCTGTCATGTACGAAAATCTGCTTCTATCTCAGACTGCTGAAAACCCAATCTTACCGCTGCCTCTCTGCTTCAAAGCTGGGCGAAGCGATGGTTGTTGTGCACTGTTGATGACTTCACCGCGTTTCACTCACTGGCTTGAGAGGCCGCGGCGAAGATTCAATTTGTGCCACAATTACTTTTCTGACCCTTTGGCCTTGACGTTTTGGGGAGACGATGGAGGCGCTTGCGGAGGAATGCAAGTGCGGATGGATGATGTGCCTTGGTGGTTGTAGGTAGTTGTACCTCTTCTGTCAACTGTTTGTGGGCGAGGAGGTGGAAATGAAGACCGTCGGCCTATACTTTTTCTTGCTTTCTTCGTCGTGAGTTCTTTCCAATCCTGGGCTGCCATTTATTTTTTACGTTCCCTTGGCAGGAGGTAAGTGTTGCGCAAGCCTACCACCAATCATATGCAACGATGATACCAATCTCAACAATGTCTTGCCAGGCCATACCTGAACCTTCCCGTCGCATCCAGTACCTGCGATCCATATGACAGTTCTCATTGCAAGGTTTCAAATCCTTCTCCTCAGCCTGGTCAACCGTCGGAGGCCAGAACATATACCTCACAGGCACAAACATCGCAAACACCCCCTCTACAAGTCGTACGACTGCGCCTGTATGCCCGTAAGCAGCACTGCCCTCGACAGAGAGAACGCTATAGTACACATGGCGAATGAGGAAAAGCGTCGCCACCAGCCAACACAAAGCATGCATGGCAATGAGCGGGTCAAGCATCCTTCTGATCAGCGACCGTCGAGCGTGTGCTGACCTTTCGTTCAAAGGCGCCTGGAAAGTCCCTGACACCACGAAGGGTGTTTGTTCGATATCGTAGACAAATGAGTACAAGACGCAGTACGTGTGATCTGGGAGAATGGGTAAGTTTCTTTTCGGAAGTCGTGCGTCGTGCTCCGGACTTACATGGTGCCATCCATATGTTGTTGCGGAGCATGTTGGTTGCGTTCTGTCGTCCGACGCTGGAGTAAGTGATGTGTTGCCACAGTTTTGAGGAGAGCCAGAGGCAGAGGAATTGCCAGCGGCAATTGTCGCAGTCTCTTCTTGGGCTGGCATCCTCTAACACTTGTAGACAGATCGGAAGCGCCAGCATGGGAATCGGTAGCAGCGCATGCAAATATGGCTTTACAGCGTGCAGGAAGCCTACCCAACGACTGATGTTTGTGCTACTGGTCACTGCTCCGCTGAGTGGAACGAAAAAGCGAAATCTCTTTCCCAGGAGGAGATTGCCCATAGTCTGAGTGAACTATCAGCTCGCCTGGACCCTCACGCCGAACCAACGAAAGAACTTACCCATCTCATCCGTTGCGCAACATAAGAATGGAACGACCTAGCCACAACCCCAGACTGAAGCCTCTCATTAACATGAGCAGTCCTCCAACCAGCATCCATCAAAGCAAACGAACAAATAATATCCTCACCGACATTACACAGCGGCCACCCGCCAATCGAATCCAGAGCCTCTCGACGCATCACGAACCCCGATCCGCAGCACTGACTGCACCCAAAGCGATCTCTCAGCGGCTCGAGGATTTGTGCGAAGACGCCGGTGTCTTGTGCTAGCAAATCTCCCGCTGGGACGTTGTGAAATTGCTGTGGTGGTCCTGCCATCGATAGTTGTCGGTCGTTCTCGAGTGGGAGTACTGTTCGTTCTAGCCATGTTGGCTCGGGGACCATGTCTGCGTCGAGGATAGCGATGTATCGCGAGCCGCCGTGGGACTTGAGGGTCTTGTCGAGGCCGAAGCGGATGTTGCCTGATTTGTAGTGTGTGGAACTTGTGGTTTTCTTGCGTGATAGATAGACTACGGGTAAATTGCCAGGGATCGTCAGATGTAAGGTTTCGTCGAGCTGTTCGATCGCTTGTCGGAGGCTGTCGTCTTGGCCATCGTCTAGGACGAAGACTTGATATGATCGCTCAGGGTAGATTTGGGACGCTGCGGCTTCGACGGTCTTCATCACGACGTCGGTACGTTCACCGCATGTGCTGTTCTGTTTTATCAGTGAAGTTTCTGTCTTGACGTCGTTCTTGACGGACATACGTGATTAGAACATGCACCGTGGCATCGGACGATATGGTTGACGAGGTACTTCGCGAGCCGTGGTGCGGACATATAGGTTTTGACATAAGCAGTATAGTGAACTCGAGCAAGGCAAATAGGTCCGGAATCGCAAGCAGTAGTTCCAGGAACGACACCATCCACGTGTATGACGATTGCGAAGAAATGCACATCTGTAACTTCGCGAACAGGTAGCAAGTCCAGCTACAGAGCAAAGCCAAGTGTATGATCATCGACCATGACAACGGAGAGCGAAAGCCTGAATGCGTGTGGATTCTCTCCTTGGATTGCAAACTGATGTGATTGATCATCGCTGTCGACTTGTGCGCGAGTTGAACAGATCTGGTGACAAGACTTAGAACGCCTCTTTCCTTTATGTCTGGATTGTGGCTGAGCGATGAAGTCGCTTCGACGTCGGGGATCTACGAAGCCATGTGTAACTAGCCTTCCGTTGCATTGTCCGTTCACAGTGTGTGCATGTGTTTGCGTGGCGCATATGCAGGCGCTGTGCGTATGCATGGGTTGTGCGTGTGCCCGTATGGCGTTCCACCACCGATGTAACGATCACCTGATCTCCGAGTGATATCGATCCATGATTTACTATGATCTTCATATGGCTTTCTAATGTGGCGCAGAGGTGATTCTCAAAACAGCATGTCGATGTCCTTACGAATGTTCGAAACTGGATCGATTTCTTTCCGGCGAAGTCGTTTCGTCCTGCATCTCACGATCTTCTCTAAATTACACAAGTCGACCACAACGATGTATCGCAAACCTGAACAGCTCAGTCCTTCGGTTGTGTTTGCATCAATGGCCGTATCACTGAGCGGCCTCACCTACTACATCTGGAGATTCGAAGCATATCGACATAATGTCGTGTATGTATCGAGTACGACACTGCTCATCATGTCGGCGATCATACTGGTCACTCGTCGAGCTCTCCTGGCCGTCCTACTGGTCACCGCAGCAGTCGCCTTGATAAGAGCTGTCGCAATACAGAAATACCGGAAGATGAACATGACACTGCATGCATACGACATTGTGTTTTATCTTTCATCGTGGCCTACGATCACGTTCTTGTGGTCATACTCTCGACTGCACTTCCTGATGTTTGTGGTCGCCGTGTCGACGAGCATGGTAATGGCACTGGTCCTCTTTCGCTTGGACCTTACCAGAGCACGGAGACGGTACAGTTTGTGCGCTGTTTTGCTCTTAGGGCTCGTTGCCTTCGTCTCTGCGCCTGCCAGGGTAGAAGCGCACTATTGGGAATACTTCCTCGACAACCGCAGTCTCACTTCGTTCTACTCATCCTGGCGGGACGTCGCTCACCTTCTGTGGCGAGGATATATTTTCGAAGCCGCTGGGAGATCGCTCTCTGGACCATTCCGCCAACCATATGAATGTCAACCTCAAAGCAACGCGCCAAACATCATATTGATCCATCATGAATCCATGGTCCCACCAAGCCGGTTCCTAAACGAAAGTCTCTACGACGCATCGCTCGAACGTCTGTTCCGCTCACACGATGGAAAGATCCACAACATGCGCGTCGAAACCTACGGTGGCGCCTCATGGCTAACCGAGTTCTCGGTCATGACCGGTTTGTCAACGTATAGCTTCGGCAGCATGCGCCCTTTTGTCCAAAGCATGATGGCCGGCAACGTCAAGGCCACTCTACCAGAGACCCTTTCCCGATGCGGATACCACGGTTCAGTCTTCTACCCAGCTCAGCGCACTTTCGGATCGAGCGAGGCTTTCTACCAATCCATAGGCGTGGCTGAGCTTTTTGACATGAACGATCAAGAAGCTCCGACCCTCCAGGAGCGAGATCGTTTTTATTACGACAATGCGCTGTCTTATATGTCTGAGCATTTTCGGATTTCGGAGCAGCGTCTGTTCACTTTCATCATTACTATGGCTGGTCATCAGCCGTACAACTCCCCATACAAGCCTGAGTTCATGGGACTCAGCGGTTCATCAGATCTCGATCCGGAAATGGACGAATGGCTCCGACGAGTCGCAATGGTTAACGAGGACTACAAATACTTGAAAGAAGAAATCTCGAAACGATTCCCGGATGAGCCTTTCCTCTTCGTACACTACGGCGACCATCAACCGATCGTGACTCGCCCGTATGTGACATTCGACGACAAAAAGTCCAGGTTCAAAGCGGACGCATCCGCCTATACCACATATTTCGCGATAGAAGGCATGAACTATAAACCTCCAGAATTGCCTGAATTCAACAATCTTAACGTCGCTTATCTTGGATTGATGATCATGAAAGCGGCCGGTATTCCACTCACGGATGTATACAAAGAGCGAGAGCGTCTTATGCATCTCTGTGAAGGACGCTACCATGACTGCCCGTTGAGAGATGAGACTTTGGACTTTCATCGACAGCTGATCGATAGTGGGCTAGTTACGGTGCCTAGGTGAACTTACTGGTGAGTTGAGATCACACGGTTATGGCGAGCGGATCCCGGGAAGATGAGGAGCAAATGTGAGCAAAGGGCGTTGCTCCGGTAGAGATGTAGATCTCACGATTAGGCGGCCAGCACATTCAAACAAGTGTCGAAGAGACTTAGTGGTCAATCAGTACTGACATCTCAGTGGTTCACGTTGAGGATACTTTCGCTGGATGCTAAGTAATGACCATGTTTATGGAAGAAATTGTTGCCGTGATCGGACTCATCTCACTGGCTCTCACAAGGACTTATTTTCGCGAGAGCTTTGCATAATAGCACCGACATGAGCGGAGCGCAGACGCGCATGGGCTCGTGTATCTCAGCGGAGACGATAGTTTGTTTTGAGCATTTGGGTCTGATCGTAGTGCTACTAGCATGGCTAAGATGCTCGTTCGGGCTCACTGGTATCTCAATGGTAAGTCTGGTCTGAAAGCTTCCAGATCGGAGATGGTATCACGTCTACAGCCGCTGAGATACCAAAATTTGTACTCACGCTCTGCTCCACACTCATGCTACTACTGTAGGCTCTGGCAATAGCAACGGTAGCAAGAACCGGTGAGATAGGATGTGTACTTCCCGATACCTCATGTACAAAGACAGTATTATCTAAGACGCCAGCGAAGGAATTCAAAGTACACGCCACTGAGACAATTTCAATGAGATCTGACTGTCTTAGAGACCATGCGTGGATGTCATTAGCCTTGAAGACAATGGTAGCGATACTTGCCACTGAGATGATGTCGGAGCTGTGGGCTTGTTCAATGTTCGCTGCACTGTTACTATCGCACGCAGAACCATGATACGCTCACTCCCGCCGCTGAGATAATCATTGCATCTCGCAGGCGAACTTGTAACGTCGGGGTGCTATACTCCTCGCCGTGCTGATGAGTGAACTGCAGTTGAGGGTCAGTGAAGTGCAGACTTGAAACGTCCCAGCCACCCATTTTACCAATATCGTCACCATCTCAATGGCGACAATAGGATTGAAAGCTCCGTTGACAATAGTAGCACTTCATCATTAAATCGTCGTCTTGCTGCCTGTCCGACGTTACCTTTGCCTTCTACTTCTTCTTCTTCTTCTTCTTCTGACTTCCATACCTCTCTACTTCTCGTCGATATACCATCGCATCTTCCTCGTTTTACACTTCACCAACCATTCGACTATCTTACGCAACGGGCTGGTCCCTTGTATCATCGCTTTTATTCACCATTTATCGCATTTCACAATGGCTCGCCGCGCCGCATACTTGTACGCCATGGGTATGGACATCGACTCCACCCACGCCCAAACTGATGAGCCGAATTACATCGAATCGTTGGCGGAGATCAGGTATCAACTCGAGAGCATCCAATTCACTGCACCCAATTGCCCGATCCATCTCCCATCACTTCTTTCTGTCAATCACAAATATTGATTGAATTTAGTGATCGGCTTCGCAAGCACAAGAGGAAGGCGGACGGCGAACCCGAACGCGAAACCGAACCCGAACGTGGAATGGGGAACGGGAACTGGAAAATCCGGCGATTGAACGATCTGAAGGAAGACGCCTCCGTCACTTTCCTTTCTGCTGTGAGACATCTCGGCTGGGTTGGAAAAGGAGTCTGGGATATTTTCTTGGTTGGTAGAGACAAATTGTTTCGGGCCAAGAGCAAGGAAAGAAAAAGTGAAGAGGTGAAGCAGAAGCTCTTTGAGTCGCTGAGGGAAGCGGGATACACCACCAAGCCGACTTCAGCGGCTCCGGTTCCGAAAGCTCCAGCAACTTTAAAACGCGACAGGAACGGCGACGCGAAAGCATTGCGCTTGGGCAACTCAGACACGCTCCCTCACTACCAGGCGGACGGAGTCACCTCATCCACCACCATGTTCAGCAATACCGCAGGCTCGAGCCTCTTTGGCGGCGCGGCCAACACAAACAACAACAATAACAATACACAAAACACTGCTGGCGGACTCTTTGGCGCAAAACCCGCCGCAACACCTGCGCCTGGAGGCAGTCTTTTCGGCGGCGCAGCACCAGCACCAGCAGCCCCGACTGCTGGCCAGGCAGGCACTTCACTGTTCGGCGGCACCCTGGGCGGCACAACACAGCCTGCGGCTACAGGCACTGGAAGCGGTCTGTTCGGCGGCGGTGCCGCTGCAGCAAAGCCTGCGACTACCAGCCTGTTTGGTGCCGCACCGGCTGCGACTAGCCAACCTGCTGCGACTTCAGCTGGAAGTGGACTGTTTGGCGGCGGCGCGACTGCAAAGCCTGCCACTGGAAGCCTGTTCGGCGCATCTACTGCGCAGCCTGCCACTTCACAGCCCGCTGCTGGAGGCTTGAGCTTGTTCGGCAACACTCAGAATCAGAACCAGAACCAGAACCAGGGTCAGGATGCGGGTAAGAGTCTGTTTGGCGGCTTGGGACAGAGCACAGCAAACAACCAGAACCAGAACCAAAATCAGAACCAGCAATTAGGGAGCAACGAGCCCGCACCAGCAAACCCGGCATACTTTGATCAATTGCTTGAGCGCGGCAGAAAGAGACAGACCGAGGAGCGCATCACACCCTTTGGCGAGCTCCCAGCTCTCGAACTTGGATTGGCGGACATCTCGCGCAAGGTCAGGAACTTGGGCCAGGGCGGACCATCTGCTGGTCTTACTCGTGGCGGCGACGCCAGAGCGCACTACCTACTTTCGGCATCTGGAGTCAACACCGGCCAGGCTCTTCGCGATCTCGAGAGGCTTGCCGAGGAGAGTGTTCCTCTAGGTGCGGCTTCGGACCAAGCTGCTGGTGCCGCCACCGGAGTCAGGTACAATCTCACACGCAGACACCACGATGAGTTCCAAGCCATGGTCGACGGCCGTGTACAGAAAGCCCAGGACGACTTCAAGGACATGATTGAAGAGAAGTTTCAAGGTGTCGACTGGGCGTCACAATATCAGCGCATATACGAGCACTTTGGTCTCAAAAAGCCTCAAGACCAGGACAACAGCGCAAGCGAATCGTTCGCACCCAAAGAGTCTGGCGCTTTTGGCCGCACAAGCAGGAGAAGAAGCAGATTTGGAGCATCGGTGGCAGCAGGCAAGTCCTTCGGCGTTCCCGGTCTTGCACGTTCTGTCATTGGTACACCTGGTGCCAGAGGTGTTCGTCAAGGCCAGTTCTCGGATGTGCAGGAGAAGCTGCCTGCCGAGGGTATGCGCGTTGTGCCCGAAGACCGCATTCTCCGCATGAAACAAAACAAGTACACTGAGCGTGTCAAGGAGCTCAACATCGCCCGCATCCAGGAGCGAGCATACCCCTTACTCAGCAAGTTCGCGGATGTCGAATCCGAGCCATCTGGCGAAGACACCACCATGCTGGTAAACGCCTTCAAAGCTCTCGCAGAGATCACAGGCGAGGATGCCTCGAAGGAGACTTGGGCAGAGCCAGGTGCTATTCAGCCACGACAATACGCCAATGACTATTTGAACGAGACGCCCGATGCAAAGGGGCCCAGCGGTATCCGTTCACGCATCATCAATGGCTCTCGCTCCTTCCTCGAGAAGGCCTACTTCAGCCAGGTCGAAGCCACTGTGGCCAAGAACCCTCGGGAGGCCAACGTCGGCGGTGTACCGACTTCACTCGCAAAGGTCAAGGGCTATGCTCGTGTTAGAGCAGCTCGCCGTGAACTAGGACCTGATCTGGAGATCTTGCAGAAGGTTAACGACGATTACTGTTGGGTTCTCCTCTTCTACCTTCTGCGCTGTGGTCTTGTTCAGGACGCTATGGACTATATCGAGGAGAACCACAGCGTTTTTCGCAACCTCGATCGCAAATTCATCTCGTACTTCCGCGCATATAACAGCAGCCCCGAGCGTCGTTTACCGCCCAACCTGCAGGGCGATATCAACAACGAATACGCTCAGAAAACTCGCAATGCACCGGAAGATTCCGTTGACCCTTACCGCATCATGGTCTTCAAGATCATTGGACGCTGCGACCTCAACAGGCGCAACTTTGACAATGTCAACAGCGACATGATGGATTGGCTTTGGCTGCAGTTCACGCTTGCACGTGAGTACAGCCGTGTCGATGAGTTTGCGCATGAGGCGTATGGGCTTGACGAGCTTCGTACCTCCATCAAGGACATCGGCGACCGTTACTTTGGCCCTAACAGCGACCTTCCGAATGCTCCCACAACCTTCTTCTTCATGCAAATTCTCGTCGGTCTGTTCGAGAAGGCCATCGCTGACCTGTACCCGAACAACTACATGTCTGCGGTACACTTCTCTATCGCCCTCGACTACTATGGCCTGCTCAGAGTCAGCGACATCAACAGCAGCGACGATCTGCTCACTTACACCACTCGCCAACAACCGCAGATCGCCTTTGGTAGCATGACGGGTCTTTACACACGCGACTTCCGTACTGCCGACCCTGCTGGCGCTGTAGACTACTTGGCTCTGATCTGCCTAAACGCTGACCTTGAAGGCGCTCTCGGCAAGGCTCAGCGCGAGCTTTGCCACCAAGCACTTACTGAGCTCGTTCTTGAGACTCGTGAATTTGCTGCCCTTCTCGGTGACATCCGTGCCGATGGCCAGCGTATCAAGGGCTCCATCGAGCAACGCCTCCAGCTTATCGGCATCGAGAACGAGCTCGAGTTCTTGCGTCACATCACTCTTGTGGCTGCTCGTACAGCTGAAGACCAGAGCCGCACCACCGACTCAGCACTCCTTTACCACCTTGCGGAGGACTACGACAAGGTCGTGCAGATCGTCAACGAGGCCGTGTCCCTTGCCCTTACAACTGAGCTTGGCGAAGATGTTCAGCGTCTCACGCCTCTCAAGCCCCGCCAGCGCGAAGGCGAGCAAGTCCCTCGCGAGATGCAAGGCAGCCTGAGCTTGACGGCTGTCGACGACCCCGTCGAGCTTTCTCGCAACTTCCGCAACCTCTACAACTCTGCTGCCATGTACTACGGCAAGATCAACGAGAACACCGCCGCCAACCGCGAAATCCTGCTGCACCTCGCCGATGCCCGTCGCGCCCTCGAGGCTGGCCAATGGCCTATTGCCGTCGACGTAAGTTTCCTCCTTAACACTCCCCCTCTAGACCCTCCAACTAACAATCCATCACAGTGCATCGAACGCGCCAAGGTCCTCCCCACCGACACCGCAGGCAACATGACCGCCATCCGCGCCAAAGCACAAGCTTTCAACTGCATGCAACCCGTCGTCGCGCGCACCATCGGCCACATCATGATCTGGGCCGTCATCGCTCTGGCGAACGAGCACGCGCGCCTCAAGGGAGCCGAGTTCGACACTCCCGCGCAGCAGAACGTCATCGCGCAGTGCAAGAGTGCTGCCAAAGACGTTATGGTGTTCGCGGGTTTGATCAGGTACAAGTTGCCTGGACGTGTTTGGGAGACTTTGGCTCAGGCTGGGCAGGAGTTGGGGCAGTGAGGGAGGTTGTTGGTGCATGTTGATGCCGATGAGTATGATGGTGGAAACCGAGAGCAGGATACCCCTTATATTGGGTACTGGGAAACTTGACGAGTGTAGTGTCGATACACGCTCAAGGAATCCAATTGTGTAAGAGTAATCCTGACCTGGAATTGTCAAAGCTGCAAGGCAATCTTGGTCAATGGAAACATTTCTGATGCTATTGAACTCTTCGCTGTCGATTCCAATATCCAAGGCTTGAACGTGCATTAGGTTTGATTACGTCCCAGCTTTTACGGGATACTAAGGTAACTTGATCATCATAAAACTATTGCCCACTCGGGTATCACTCATTCCCTAAAACTGCCTCGCCCTCTTCGCTTTCTCATACTGCCAGGCCGACTGCCATTGCCGCTCTCCATGCTCGTGCCGATGCCTGAATCCAAGAAATAGTCTCCGTCCTCATCCTCATCATCCGCTTCCAGGTTCGTGAGAGGCGGCACGTCCTGAAGACGTACTCCATCACCAGCATCCTCTTCCTTCCTCTCTTCCTTGATCTCCGGCGAGCGGAACCGCAGCGGCTGCTGACTCGACGTCGTAGGGAACGTCCTCTCCGTATCCGACAAAAATCCACGCTCCTCATCTTCAGACGTCGCTTCGTCCTTAATCCGCACCGGCCTCTGCTCTTCCGTCTTGAACGCAGGCCCCAAATGCGCTATCAACACCGCCCACGCAATCCCCGCGAAAACCATCTCGACTCCCCAGAACACCCCGACGAACACCACCGCGCTGATAACCCGGTGGTTGTACATCAGCCATCGCAACCCTCGGAACCGCGCGTGGAAAATCGCTTTCGCGGAGTAGATCTGCATGCGCTTGGAGCTTTGGACTTCGAGTTTGAGAGCTGTGGGCACAGAGGTGCTGCCGCGTGCGAAGCTGGTTCGCTCGAAGACGTTGATCGTAAGGGTTTCGCTTTCGTCGCGCACGCCGAGGAAGTACCATGGGAGCTGCGTTACGCGGTGCATGATTTCGACGGGCAGGGAGCGGTATTGCAGGCTTGCTGGGCGGCGCGAGCGGGCGAGTACAGGGGCGGACTCGGAGGATTGTGAAGTGGTTAGACCATCTTTTAGAGTATCCAGGATTCCTGTAGCGCCCAGCAGCGAGACGTCGAGCATGAAGTTGCCGACTTCGCGGTTCTTCCTCGTCCGCGGGAGCTCAATCTCCAGTTTCACGTCGTAGGCCTGCGCGCTGGCGAGGTCTCCTTCCAGACTGACTGTCCCGTGCGGGAAGTGGTTATACGCTCTGTCGAGCCCATGCTCTTGCCCTATGGGGTAGACGTCGTCCCATTGCAGGTGGATGTCTCGCGAGAAGCCGATGCGCGGGACGTAGCTCCAGTAAAAGAGCGTGTAAGCTGTGGATGCCGCTGCGAGGAGGAAGAGGGAGGTTATGAAGATGAGGGCTGTGGTGAGGTAGGCGCGTAGAGCGGGTTTGGAGAGGACTATGCGGAAGGGTTTGAGGATGATGCTCTGTGGTTGGAGTGTCAGTTTGGTGGTTACTTGGGAGCGAGGATGGAGAAGTAGTACTTTTAGCAGGCCAAGGAGTGTTGGTCGCTGTGTCTCTTCCTCGTCATTGTCGTAGCGGTATTTGGAAGCCATGCTTCGCTGCATACCGTTGCTTGGTGGGCATGGTCGGGTGTTGTTCACATGTTTATTGGAGTGGATTGTTCAGGGCCAGTGACGTCGCGAGGCAAGCGCCAGGCGTCACTAAAGACGAGTGCCCAATTCTGTATACGGCAGACCGACATCACTTTTATATGCTACCTGGTATAATTACCTGTAGGAGATACCTATGACTTTGCATATCGATTCTGCATGTAATATTGACGACCTTTTCACACATCTTGTTCTCACGATTCAGTTTTCGCCAGGCAAGGAGCAATCGAACCATCGGATGCAAACTTCCACCCGCAATATCTGGCATTCTTGGTGTATCGTACTTTGCAAATACGTGTTTCAACCTTGAACAAACGACGCAACTCTCCCTAATGATATCTGTGATGCTTTCATGTGGTGTTTTCCCGCAAGAGTGGTATTTGTGTGAGCTTTCCGTGGCTGTGGGCTTGTCCGATGACCTGTGTGAGTTTCCCGAAGACCACATGCACAACCCATGAAAAGCATCATAAATAATCTACCTTCTATTGGATAGAGCTCACCCTGCAACCCCATGATCCTTGAAGTCTAAGTATATCAAGATGCGTTTTAAGGTTCGAGGCCATTGGTATATCATGGACGAAGAAGGTCGAGTGTACTCGAGGTTCAATAAGTCCATCGCCTTACATTCCAATCCTCAACATGGCTACTACCACAACTGAACTGCTTCCTCCAAATGTGCCAGCTCCTCCCAAGATTGCTCCCAAAGACAATGTGTCTGGGTCGGACAATTGGTCTCATGGCCTCAAGTCCCAATGGCCAGTCGCTCTAGACCTCGCAGGCTCAAACCTGCCCTGCCGCCTCGAAGGAGAAGTCGAGAACTTGGTATGCCCGCTCCTCGATGTTCTATCTACTCACGATCATAGACTAACAGCTGTTGCAGGTCGTCCTCGGAGAAATCCCCAAGGAGATTGATGGTTGCTTCTACCGAGTGATGGTAGATCCATTCGTGCCACCGCATCCAGACAACGTCCCGATCGATGGAGACGGCAACATCTCTGTGTTCCAATTCCACGACGGCAAGGTCGATCTCAAGACACGCTACATCGATACCGAGAGACTCAAGTTGGAGCGAAAGGCTAACAAGGCGATGTTTGGATTGTATCGAAACCCATTCACTCATCACCCTTGCGTTCGGTAGGTAGAAGTCCACTCGTCGACCCTAGATCTTGTGAGGATAAAGCTGACGGTAGTCACAGTGCTGCGGTGGATAGTACCGCCAACACCAATCTGGTCCACTGGGGGGGCCATTTGCTAGCTTTGAAGGAGGTTGCACTGGTGAGTGTGTTTTCTGTGCACATTCGGCCAAATGCTAACATCGCCTCGCAGCCGTATGCCGTTGACCCAATCACACTGGAGACAAGAGGCTACGATCCTTTCGGCCAGGTCAAATCCAAAACGTTTACGGCACACCCGAAATACGATCCCTATACCGATGAGCTGGTCGTGTTTGGGTACGAAGCGAAGGGTCTGGCAACTTCTGATGTTGTGACCTACACCATCGATCGATCCGGGAAGGTCAAGAATGAGTTTTGGCTGCACCAGCCGTACCAAAAGCCAGGCTTTATACACGACTGTGCTATCGTAAGTTCCACAGTTGATATCTTTTTAATGGGTCATAGCTGATGAAAGCAGACTCCCAACTGGCTGGTGCTCTTCATCTGGCCTTTCGATGCAGACGTCGAACGCATGAAACGAGGCGGCCATCACTGGGCGTGGGCGCCTGAACGTGGGCTTACGCTCGTTGTTGTGCCACGCAATGCCGAGAAACCCGTCGCACCCGGATGGAAGCCAAACGAAGTCCGATCCTACGACTGGAACATCTGCATGCCTATTCACACTGCTGCTGCTTGGGAGGGTGCCGATGGCCATATTTTTGTGGAGAGCAGCCGTGTCCACGGCAATGCTTTCCCGTTCTTCCCGCCCAATGGCGAAGCTCCGCCTCAATCTGACGTTGAAACCAAGGCGGATTACGTTCGCTGGGATATTGATCCTTCAAAGGAAGACCGTAGCTCTCTACCCGACCCAAAGGTGATCCTAGACTGTCCATCTGAATTCCCTCGCATTGACGAGCGCTTCATGTCACACGAATACGATTACGTCTGGCTGAACGTCTTCATGCCGAACAACTCCGACGGCCAGAAGAACATCTTCCAAGGACTCAACGGCCTAGCCATGCACAGCAACAAGACCGGCGAGACGAAATGGTTCCACGTTGGAGACGACTCGCTTGTTCAGGAACCCATCTTCATCCCGCGGACCGATGATGCGCCTGAGGGCGACGGATGGGTCATCGCACTCGTGGAGAGGACGGGGAAAGCTTCTCGCTGCGACTTGGTCGTGATTGACACACGCGAGTTCGAGAAGCCCATTGCTTTCGTGCAACTGCCATTCCACGTGAAGGCCCAGATTCACGGCAACTGGGTGAATTCGAGAGCCTTGGGCGGCTACAAACCGATCGTACGACAGATTCCTGACTTTGGGATATCAGGCAAGGGTTCGTTAGAGCCGCTTTAGCTTGAAGGATCAAGGATGGCAGGGGTGTATCGCCGTTATTCATTCTCTGCGCAACCTTCGTTGTTTATAGCTTGGTTGTGTCTAGTGCCGTACTCATCGGGCCATGCCTCGGTAGTCTGAACTTAAAACGATCCTTATGCTTCCCCCGCATGTTCGGAAATGTCATGCATCCAGATACCAACATCGCAGTTTGTACCACCATCCAAGTCGTTACTAAACTGCCATGGATCTGGTAGTGTCATCTGCAAGGGTGGACAGCTCACGAGAGTGCCCGTTTTGCCATCGGATATTCTCTAGACAGTCAGCGCAAACATCTTCACCCATGCATGCTAGGACTGTGGCTGATACTCTGATTGCAGAGATGCCGCAAAAAGACACAGCATAAAATGCGCCCAAAGACGTTCCCAACCACTGCCGAGACAGCAGAGTAGTAAAGGTCGGAGGCGGCATGCATGTGAGAGGGTGCGCCTTCATCTCCGTCTTCGATCCGCAGGTAGCAACTGATAGCAGCCTTCAGTGTTCCCAAATGAAGCTTTTCTGCGATGGTCGGGAACCCTGTACTGCTTGCAGTACCAAAAGGCACCTCTGTGAGCACAACAGAGCGAAGAGTTCTGCCGGATTTGTGGACCGTGTCGCACATAATCTCACCCGCAGAGGTTGTTCGTCGCCGTTTCTTCTGTGCAATGGGGACGCAGAGATCTTTTCTCGCTTCGAATTTCCCAAGCCGGTACACCCAGATGATGAAGGAGGCAGCCATGAAACTCCATCAAATCTCGACCTTGGCATACCTGCGTACTCCGGTGATCTTGCTGACGTCTTTGAACCGATGATGGTTGACTTTGACTTTGATATCTTGGATGGAATATTTAATCCTGATCAGCCCGCGGATGATGCTGCTGATTGGACAGCCGATTTTCCTATTTTGTCGTCCGAGCAGGATGCTTTTGGTCTTCTGCGCAATGAAGCCAGGCTTTCAGGTCTGGCAAGCAACATTGTGAAAGCGGCGTCAAATGCAGGCAATCTCGAAGCGGACCAGCTCAATCATTTTACCGCGCTGCAATACCTGCTGACGCCGGCGCAAGCACATCGAGCGATCTCGCGATACTTTGAGTCCTGGCATCGCATCTGCCGCATCATACATCGACCAACGTTCACAGCAGATACAGCACCAGACGTGATCTTGGTTGCAGTTCTCACACTTGGCGCTATGTATCTGCCAAACGATGAAGACCGCAAAAGGACTCTCAGTGTCATTGACTTGATAGAGGATTATATCTTCTCACAAGAACCGTCGACTTTGGATTTCGTCACCCAGACTGACACGAATGTCGATGACAATCTTACTTTCCACTTCATGCAAGCTGCATTCTTGATTGTCGTCACTCAATACTGGACAGGAAGCGAGTGTTCGAGACAGCGAGTGTCGAAGGTTCGCTTTGATCGCGTGATAGAGGTAAAGAGCTGCATTCGCGGAGGCCTGTGCTTTTCTGACGCTGATCGATGATTGCAGTCTGCTCGAAAACTGGGATCCTTCCGGGTCACGCACACTGCGAACGATCGGAAAAGTCAAGCATTATGGCTCGCCAGAGAACGCCATATTCGGTGAGTGCCACTCGACAGGTATCGCTGCGTCCCTCTGACGCCGTCTTATAGCACCTCGGCCTGGATCACGCTCTTGGACTGTGCCTTCCTGTTCTTCTGGGGAATTCCGACTCGAATCGTGAGCACCGAGATCATGTGCGACTTGCCCTGTGATGAAGCAGTCTTTGACGAAGAGAACCCATTCACCCACCCAAGCTTCGCATTTAGTCGTGAGTTGACCGCAACAACGGCCTTCCGTGCTCTCTTCAAAAATGCAGGTCGGCTACCTCTCACGATGCTGGACACTTTTATCTTGATACACTGTAAGTACGTCTGCATCTCCATAAAGAAATCTCATTGACGTCTGTTGCAAGTGCTTTACCGATTCGCCAGCGACGCACTCGCAATCCAGCTCTGGCGCTCACATGGACCCGGAGACAAACTTCCATTCTCCGAGATAGGGTCTGATCTGGTGGTGGCACTTGACTGCTGGCATCGGCATTGGGAGCGGCTACAATCTAATGCGACAGAGAGCGACATCTGGAACGGGTTTGGCTTCTGGAAATATGGCGACCAGTACGAATATGCGATCCGTCTGCTGCTCTCTGAACGAGCTCGACCGCATCTGAGCAATCTTCTAGAGATCGGTGCTCCGAGGCTGGAGAGACTGAAAAGTTTGAATCCTCGCTGAAACCGGCTTTGGCGCGGATGAATCACGAAATCTCGTAGGAGCCCGAGCCTGTGATCGAGATGCGCTTCCTCCTTGAACCGTCAAGCACACTGCTTCGCTCTCCGAAAGGCTCAGAGTCGTCCCAAGTAGCATTCACGTCGGTCTCTTTGTCACTGGTCACCCAGTCCTCAAACCAGGGGCGATATATGGTCTCAGTCCAATTGATAAGTTCGAGAAGCGCAGCGAAAACTTGGAAGAATCCATGGTACGTGGTGATGTCGCCCAGTTGGTGCCTGGAGTACACAGTGGTGTAGAACAGCTCGCCTTCGTCGTTGTAGTTACCGCATGCCAGCAGAAGATACCAAACCGGCCCAACAACTTTCAGTAGTGGCAGCCAGACTGTCTGGTCACCAAATTTCAATGCCCTCTTGCGAAGGCCAGCCAGACGGCCAAAATGCGATTTTACCCACAGGCTGAGTTTTAAATCAGCTTGGAAGCCTCTCTGCTCTCCACGCAGAGTTTCAATGCTGATGACTAGTGGCGTCCGAGCAATCTGGTCGGCATCCATATGATTGAAATTTCTGTCTCCATCTGTGTCTGGCTGGACTTCTCGGTAAGCAGCCTTCAGCTTATCGGTGATCTGCAAGCAGATGCCAAAATTCACCATCTTTCCAGCGTCAGCTGCCCCATGATCCGACTCCGATTGCCCAAGAGGTCGGGCAGAAGTCAAGTTCGTACTTCGTACTTTGCCATGATGGCGAGACAAATGGTGGGCAAGAATCAAAAGTGGTCCATTGACGTGCGAATCCCAACCAGCTTCAAAATCGTCTTTGGCGCTGCACTCTCGCGCTTCGTCGACAATCACTTCAACCTGAGGGAAGATGATAGGGCGATCGTGCGCATTGGACAAGGATGGAGTTGTTTGCAGAGGAAGAAGGCCGGGAGTTTGTGAGGGTGTTCGACTCCATCTCAACTCTGAATCTCGGTCCGCCGTAGCTCGTAAATTGATGTTCTCAGGTAATAGTGGTGTGTCAATTTGCCACACATCGTCGTCCGAATCAAGATCTGGGTCTTCGTCTAAGACTTGGGTCTTTAGTGCCTCTGGGATGGTATCGATTCCTTTCGCACATTTCCGAATCTCTGTTACCAGCGAATTGATTGTTGGCGGGAGCGTACAGAATCCCAATCGACTAAAGTTGAGCACTTTTACTGGCTGTTGCTTTATAGACCGTCTTTTCATCTGCTTGATCGGTCTTGCAAAAAGACGCATGCGTGATAGAGTCGATGCAGATGAGGCGATCGGACTCGTGCTGGCGCTTTGTTCGTAGCCTGCGTCATCGCCCGCTGCCGTGGTCATTCGTCGTCGTTTTCTCGAAACTTGAGGTGCGATTTCTCGTTCGTCATCGCCACCTTCGACGGGAGCAATTTCGCGTTTTCTTCCACGTTTGTTCATGGCTGGCCCTAGTAGAGCATCCAGCGAACGGGAGAGGGTATTCATTGGATCTCTTAGTCACGTGGGATCAGTTCAGATGCTGGTTCGCAAGGCTCGGTCTCATCAAGAAAGTCTAGTATCGCAGTTCCGGGTGTGTTTAATGTCAAGTCTTTGGCGTTTCTGACACTGCCGTATACCAGTCGCCTTGCCTCCGGAATACGTGCGCGATACGCGTCTCTTCCCTCGAAAGCGGCGCGGAGGTGCTCGGACTGCGACACTGAATCGTGGGTGGCGGGGATCTCGCTGGCCTTGTGCTCTTCTTTCACCTTCCTCTGGTGCGCATCATGTTCGTTCTCTTGTAGAATGACGTGCGCCAGGTATCAGGTACTAGGCAAGGCATCGAGAGATGGTGGCGACACGTGAATTGCGGTTTGCCGTAACGTGACTCGGTGCAGCCGCCAAATGCGTGCTGATGCCTGAGATACGGAAGTAGCGCTTCCTGAACGCCTCTGCTGCCTAGAGCTGGCCAATCACAGCACAGCAGCTTTTGCTCTGGAATGCATACTTATAGGAACGAAGTGAATTGCTAAAATGCTTCTCAGAGAACAACAACATAATTCATGACCTTACACATCAATCAGCAAAATTTCAACCACATCCACCTCTCAGATGTTGAACCCTCACAAGCGCAAGCGGACTGTCGTGTCCTATGCCCAAGTCGATCCATTGGCCGATCTATTGAGCGACGACGAGGATGTCAGCATGGTCTCCTCTCATGAGAGCAGCGATGATGAAAGCGACAACGATGATCGCACATACAGTAGACGCAGGGTATGTTCCGGTCACGGTCAACAACAAGCGATCGTTCGACTGATCAAACCAGAAAATCCCTAAGAAGGCCACAAAGAACAAGAAGCCGAAGCACACCACTACTCGCCCGCAACCCGAGCAGAAGCCTTTCCCATTCATGGAATTACCGCCAGAACTTCGGGACATGATCTATGAGATGGCTCTCACTGATGTGGACGGCATGTCCATTGCGTCGACAACCAAAAACTATCGACGAACTGTCTGTCGTATTGTCAACGATGATATGGAAGAGTGTCGATACCGCCAACGCGGAAGCAGACACCGGATCCCAGAGGGCGGAAATGCGCCCAAGCAGCTAGCCACGAACCTCCTCGCTGTCAGCAAACAGATTCACAACGAGACCATCAACATCTTATACGGCCAGGACTTCATCTTTGCAGACACGGACACCCTTCATCGCTTCCTCACAGTCATCGGCGCACGGAATCAACAGCGTCTCCGCTCTATCGACGTCCAAGGATTTTGCACAGGCAGGAGGACCAGAGCTATCAACCATTGCGCCTTCATGGCACTTGTAGGCGCCACGAACCTCAAGTCCCTCATTATCAACAACGACGAATTCCGCCATTACAGCAGTCCAAAGCATCTTGCTCGAGGATTGTACTCCAATATCCATTTCTTCCTTGAAGCGTACGGGGCTGCGCATGGACGCATTGACGCTGCCATCGACATCATAGAGTTGGAAGAGTGTGCTTTGGATTACTTTCATTCCTATCGAAGAGGGGGGGTTCCTGCCAAACAGCAAACTCCTGAAGAGAACAAGGTGATATTCCGGGCGGAGCTTTGTCGCTTGCTGGGTGCAAAACGATAGTTAGACCGAAGACAAGACTTGACTGCAAATATATGTATGGCAAATGAACTTTCAGACCCTACGAGCCACTTTCCATAGTTAGTATTACATTTGGGAGATCTGTACTTCATGCAAAGTCAAGCCAGAGATACCTCCTAGTAGCAGCTCGAGAAACAGACAACTACAGAGGCCGATATATTCCGCGACTGCCTATTCGACGAGATCTTCAAAGATCTCGATTATGTCTCTCATTTCGGTAGCGTTGTCCCATTAGTCCAAGGCATTAATATAGCATACCAAATCTGGTGATTTAGAGAAGAAGCACTCAAGCGCGCGCAAACCTTACCCAAGTGGAGATCCCGCACCCGATTCGCGCTAGAGACAATCCGGGGTGTGCTACTTCCTTCCCAGGTTCATGCTCACCTCCATCTTGCGACTCTAACACGAACCCACATCACTGACCAGCCCGAACTCCGTAGTTGACACTACTGCAACACCATTAGCAACGAGTTCTTAGTACTGGGATCGTCAAGATGAGCGACACGGTCCAATCTCTCGAAGCGTCTCTGGCGCATCTCGAGCGTCTGCAAACCCAGGTGCGCCACAACACATGCCTAATCATGGTACTACCCTACTGACCTCCCTTCAGCTCGACACGCTTCGCTCTACGGTCCCGATGCTGGTGTCACCACTCATCAAACCGCAAACCAGCAAGGCGCAAATGTTTGCCGAAGTCAAAAAGTCTGCTGTCACCACTACCAGCCAGCTCTCGGCTTTCCGCGATGACTGGAACTCGGAGCAAACCCAACAGATCCTTACGAAAGCCCAGGAGAGCGAGCAGAAAGATCCGGATCTCAGCAAAGCTGAGGAAGTCGCGCGCTTTGGGTGGAATGAGGAAAACTCATGAGCCTGAAAAGTGTGTCCTACGAACTGCTTCCTGGATTTTGACGTGCTATGATACACCGACTTTTGCGAAAATGCGATGCCCTGCTTATGGAGAGTTCCCACGCCACCACATTCATCATACTCTTGGTCTCCCTCCCGCAAATTGGCCGGCCCATCTTGGAACTGTGGTCCACCACTGCTGGTCTGGCGTCTGGTAGTTGTACGGAATCTGAGCCGATCTCTTCGCGTTCGGCTTCCACTGCGCATCCCGCCACACTGGATTATTCGGGCCCCCTCCTCCATTTTGCCAGAACATGCGTGGCGTTTCGTACCTCCTTGTTTTGAAATTATACTGCGCTCCCATGCGCGAGCTGGTATTCGTCCACGAGGCATTCCACGCCGGCATCGCATCCTGCTGCCTGAAATCTGGATCGGTCACCCAGTCCAAATTGCGCGCCCTGTCGATTGGCCACCCGCTCCACTGCCACTTTTGCGGACGATCGCGCATGAGCGTGCGCCTGTCGCCGCTCGTTGTAACAAACACGTCTGGGCCTTCGCCGGTGATGGCGTCTTTGAAGCGACCCCAAGTGCCCGTACGTTTTCCATCACAGGGGCGGGTCCAGTAGTGCCTTGGACGGAATTTGGAGGGCATGCGTGTGCCACCTTGGTACCAGCCTTTGTTCCACGGGTCGTATTCGATGAAAGGTACTTCGCGTGCGAAACGGCGGCGAGGGCCAAGGTTGTCTGAGGCATTATAGCCTAATTTCCGCAGGAAAGCTTGCTGTTCGATGTGGTCTGCAAATGGGTGACTGGCGGGTTCCATGGCTGCAAAATCTGAATGTGAAGCAAGAAAGAGCTGACGGACAGACGGGTTCATGCTCATGGGCAGCGCAGCTAGGTTTTGTAGACATTGCTTTGCAAACTTCTTGTCACTCATGTTTGCAACTTTCTGCTTGTCATTTCTAGCCAGGCAACTCTCACGGTCGGATTTGAAAGGAGGCACAGTATTTCATCGGTTGGCCACGCGCCTCAACACGAATTGAGGTGATGAGCGTTTGCAAAACGTGCTTGCCGCATGGGCTGTACACGTACATTTGCTTGTGCTCGAAGCTGGTTTCCAGTCCAATAACATCTGAGCATGCACTCGGCCTCAGTTCTAATATGATGCTGCAAAGAGAAAGAATATTCCAATAACAATGCTGTAGAATGGTATCTGCTCCCCCGGAGCCCGTTTTTCCACTCCCAAGAAAAGAAACATCAAATCAAAGCGCCCAATACTCCTCGCTCCGTCGCTTTGCAGCAGCAGAGCAGTCCGCAGCTCCCAAGCAAGCAACAAACTTGACTCACACCTTCACCCACAAATTTAGCACGCCCTTTGCGTACTCCACAATCTCGTCGCCGCCCAGCTTACTCTCGCCGTACAAGCGGTCGACAAACGTAATCGGCACCTCCGCGACGCTGAAACCCATGCCCTTGGCGCGCACCATCATCTCCATCTGGAAAGTGTACCCCTTGCTCTCCGTCCTCGAAATCACAGCCTGCAGAACCTCTTTCTTGTACAACCTGAAGCTTCCAGTAAGATCGCTCACGCCCGGACGCAGCACCGTATCCGCGAACAAGTTGGCGCCGCGCGAGACGAACTTGCGCTTGAGATCCCAGCCGAAGACGCCGCCGTTGCCGGCGTAGCGGGTGCCTGTGACGATGTCGTAGTTTCCTTCTTTTTGCAGGGCGATCATTTGGGGCAGAAATTTGGGGTGGTGGCTGAAGTCGGCGTCCATGATGATGACATAGTTGCCGGTCGCGAACTGCAGGCCGTGGACGTAGGCCGTGCCGAGACCGAGTTTGCCTGCTCGCGGGTGCAGTTTGACGTGCTGCGAGCCGATGGCGGTGATCAGCTGCTTTGCGATTTCTTGGGTGCCGTCGGGGGAGCCGTCGTCGACGATGATGACTTCCCAGTCGAGGTCGCTGGGGAAGAGTGTTAGTGAGTATTTTTAGGGTTTGTGTTGTAGTGTTTCAGCGTACTTGGCTTTGAAGGTTTGCTCGAGGAGCCAGACGATGATGGGGAGGTTGCGGCGTTCGTTGTAGGTGGGGAGGAGGACGGAGTATTTGTTGCGGACTGCCATTGTGATTATTTGGTTACTTGGTGTTGTTCTCGTTTATAATGTAGTCTTTCAATTAGTCGGTTGTTCAAAGAAGCGAATGTATGGCGAGTTGTCGAGATATCTTGTTATAGTTAGAGGAACGTGTTTAGAAGGGACGAGGGGTCTGGCTGCTTCCTGGCTTGTGACAGCTCCACAGCCAATAAGCTCGCGCAGACCTCTCCGCATAATTACATAAGTGAACCGCGGTCGACATCTTGAGCTTCAATACTTTGATCAACACTCTCAATGCGCCTATAGCTTTAACTCACCAGCTGCGTGAGCAGCCACAACAAGACATCATGGCCGAAGAAGACGATGTCCAACAATTCCCTGACGTCAAAGACAAACTCGCCGCGCCAAAGAAACTCTCACAATTCGAGAAAGACAGACAAATCGCCGAAGCGAAGAGGCGGAAGGAAGAAGAGGAAAATGCCGCCGCTCTCAGAGAGTTTGAAGCCACCTTTGCGGATGAAAATGATGAAGACGACATGATCTCGCGTACAATGGGTGGCCGTGGCGGCAGAGCACCTCCGAGCGGACCAAGAGGAGGACTGGGTGGATTCAATGGCGGCGGAGGTAGGTTTGGAGCACCTCGCAGCGGACCAGGAAGTCTACCCGGGCCTGGTATGCCGCCGAGTATGAAGCGGAAACGGGAGATGGAAGAGGCACGCGAAGCTGCAGAAGCTATGAGAGCAGAGCTCGGATACGATCATGCGCACGACTATCAAGAGGGCATGTCGCCAGCAGCCGTTCAGGAAGACTCAAGGGAAGACACCACGCCGAAACCGACCGTTCAGCTATCTTCGATTCCTCCTGGTACAAGCGAGCAAGAAATCAAGACACTTCTTGCTGGTACAGTCAAGGTGCATCATGTTCGCCTGTCTTCATCAACAGGACCGGGCAAGAAAGCCTTAACTGCTATTGCCACTTTGGACTCCAGCACGTCAGCAGCACAGATCGACAAGACAGTCAGCGCACTGCGTGATCGTTACATGGGCTGCGGCTTCTACCTTTCCATATCCCGCCATCTCTCTTCTGCAGCACAATTCCAAGGAGTTGGCGCAACGGGCGGATCAGCCTCATCCGAACCATTTGGTGCGCAGAAGAGTCGCAGCTCAAACCCAAAACATACCATGAGGAACGCACCTCCGCCACAAGATCACAGAGGATTTGCGCCACCAGAGTACTACGACCAACGTGGTGCGCCAACGAGATCAGCTTCCGCACAAGTCGAGGTGCATCCGCCTCTCGACATCGCGACAGTCCGCGCCATCCACACGATCTCAGACAAAATACTAGCACAGAAAGACGCAAAT
>Ga0265797_10003289_pt1 | contig 26041 bp, 25 predicted proteins | sample P2T30metagenome_FD_192433 | JGI IMG/M metagenome (GOLD analysis project Ga0265797, IMG submission 192433) | Plant litter microbial communities from East Loma Ridge, Irvine, California - P2 T30 | ecosystem: Environmental > Terrestrial > Plant litter > Unclassified | place: USA: California... | reverse complement strand
GGACAGCGTAACTGCGTTTGTTAAAGAGAAACCAGTTGCCGCAGCGGCCATTGGTGGGATTGCTTTGCTGATTCTAGACCGTCTCTTTCGTCGCTGAGTGAGGAGAAAGGGAAGCTCCGACGAGAGCATTCCCTTTCGAGTCCATGTTTTCTCGCACTCCTAGGGACTCCCTATCAAGACGCATACCACAGCTTCAAAAGCGTCAATGCGCTAACAAGCAAGCGGAGCGCGCAGGCGGTAGGATGGGAGCCCACAGGGCCAAGACTCGGCAAGGGCTACGACAGCCGTCCTCGAAGAGGGCCGCCCGGCCATGGCTCTAAAGCGATTTCAGAAGGTGCTCAAGAGTCTGATGTTCTCAAGCGCTGAGCATCGCGATAGGTTCTGTTCCAAACCAATCCCCGAGCCAAACGACCATCGTCGCCCATCAGGACTGATGGACTCTTCGCAGTAATCAAGCGCAATCGGCGTCTTCAGCCATGCATTTGGATCGGCAGTTCTTGTACCCAGAGCCGGTTCTTTCCGTCTCGCTTTGCCTGATATAAAGCTTCATCTGTGGCCTTGAGCCAAGCACTCTGGTTAGCATAACTGGTCGAATAAGGTACCAAGCCAATACTTAATCCCGCCAGGACGGGCACAGCGTCGTCAGCCCAATTAGCGAATCGCTTACGAATGTCGTTCAAATGTTCGGTAGCTTCATCGACGCCTACATCGATCAGCAGAACGCAGAACTCGTCACCACCATAGCGTCCTGCTATGCCTTTTTCCCCAAACCCCGACCGCAGTAGATCTGCGAGCCCGCTGATAATGGCATCTCCTACGAGGTGGCCATAGCGGTCATTGATGCTTTTGAAGTCATCAATATCTATCAGCACCAAACTGGCCAAAAGCTCGCCTTTTCGGCACCGCCGGAAGACCTCATCTAGCTTTTCCTTCCATGCAGCATGGTTCAGCAACCTCGTCATTCCATCGAGCTTGCTGATCAACTTGAACGCAGTTTTATGCGCGGCAAGCTGAACAGAAAGACCGTAGCTCACGCGCGCAACCATAAGCGGGTAGATGATCAGCATCGGCAAGCAAGCAACCAATTGCAGAGTGCTGCTCGGGAGCGATACGTAGAAGCCGTTCAGGGCTAGCGTCATGAATAGCCCTATGCACTGCAACGCCACGCTAGTGCGCACCAATCTCCATCCACCAGCAGCCATCGCGTTCATGGTTACCATTGAAAGTAGAAGCGCTGAAGGAAGCAGGTTTGCCGCCATTTGTCCGACCCAAAACCCGGCGTATAAGCCATCAATCGCAATGCTGCGCAGTTCGGTTTTGAAAGGATCAGCGGCGCGGCGCGCACACCTATGGGCAAGTGTTGGCCACGCAAAAAGGTTGAGTGCCATCACCAACCACACCCAGCTTAGGACGTCGGGTTTATCCAGTAAAACCGAACCGATAAACACACTACTCAATAAGCATCCGAGCGAACGTGGCCCGTAGATACGGCCGGAAAAACGGAGCCCTAGTTCACGGCGGTTTAGTGGCATGTCTACGACTTTTCCTGCTTATAGTTGATCATTTATGGCCGTTGTGGATCCGGCGACCAATGTGGCTGACTTCGTGAGGGGCACCGGGTGTATCGTGGCCTTGATAGAATACTTGAATACCATCCTGCAGGGAGGCAGGCTGCGCCGAGCTCCTAGAGAGGGCGTCGATTGCGTCTCATGACATGAACTGGCAAGCGGAGCGCGCAGACGTGAAGATGGAAGCCCGAAGCGCAGCGACACCATGGCGGCTCGGTTTACGACAGTCTGCCCCCGACAGGGGCGCGCTCAGCATAAACTCAGGTTTCGCGGAAGGGCACGGAGTGATGACGATTCCGACGTACCGCCAAGAGATTCGTGGAAAGTGATTGGCATGAATAGTCTGGAGGATTTATGAGTCGTGATGGCAAAGACACGGTGTACTGCAACATTCAGATGCCGTTGCCGCAAGGACGCGAGCTCCTGCAACTCGTCGCTGAGCTACGTGAGTCAGGGAAGCACTTTGCGCTCGATTCAGTCCTCAACGAGATGCGGCACGAGCTTATCTCATCGATTGAGTTCGTAGAGGAGCAGCTCGCTGGCGCCGGTGGATGACGCTACTTCCCTAGGATGAGCGAGCTGCCTGGTGAGCTCTGAGCAGCACGCGTTGAGTCATCTGAAGTTATTTTCCAGAAAGCATCGCCTGGGTGCTTGGTTAGCTTGTATCCACAGCAGTTAGGTACGTGATTGGTGATCTCGTACTCGCGACACTCGGTCATTGTCTGGCCATCGATTGTCTGAGGGTTGCGCGCGATCAGCCATGCGACGGCGTTGAGAAGTTGCCCGTGCGAAAACACTACGATGTCATGAGCAGGATGCACTGCAAGTCGATCCAGGAATGACTGAGCTCGATGAATGAAGTCCCGGAACGACTCGGCGCCGGCACCATCCACGTACGAAGGATCTGACCTCGACCAATAAGCGTCGACCCAGGCCCGGCGTTGTTCGACAGTCGTGTTTGCACATCTAGCAGGTTCGAGGTAAGTAAACTCTTGGATCGGTCAAGTCTCAACAGTAATACCGGGAAAGGCCGCTACGGTGGCCATCGCAGTTAGCTGAGCCCGCGAAAACGGCGATGCAATGATCAGATCAGGCGCATGGGCGAAGGAATGAGCTAGGAGGCTCGCCTGCTTGATCCCTCTCGGCGTGAGAGGAATGGTTGTGTGATCCGTACTGGCTTCGCCCGCATTAGCGGCGCTTTCCCCGTGACGAAGAAGCCTAACGCGCTTCATCAGCCTGATATCCCACCGGTCGTCGAGCGACTCTGTTGGTGTACAGGAAGCGCTCAGCTGAACCACGTGATATCCAAATCTCGATAGCCCGTTGAACGAGCTTTGTGGTTTCGAAGAAATTGAGCTGATGTTTTGTGGAATGCATGAATGTTGAGAGCCACCAGGGATCGCCGTCAATCATGATACGAGGCTGATAAAAGTAGATGGACGGGCCTTCGCCACGCCAGTTTTTTATCTCGGCCTCAGCCTGTTTTCTGAGCTGGCTAGCTGTATCATCCATGACGGAATTTAAGACCACCACGTGGTGATCGTTAAGGTCATCAACGATGTCTCTGACATCAATGACGGTGTGGTTCAATACGACAGCTTGATACATCGCTGACTCCTTATGCTCTTTGCGGTTTCAAGCTATAGGCTCAATCAATCATGATCGGTCGTCTAGTGATCTGCGCGAGTAAAAAGTGCTCTCAAGTGCCAGGCGTCTGACTTGCAAGTATCGCTTCGAAGTCATGCAGCGCTCGCTGAAAATCTAAAACAGCAAATGATACCGGCTTACAGCCTACCATCCACCGCGTCTGTACGCCGACCTCAAGCCCGCCTGAAACACTCAGACCAAACCGTGCCCAAGTGACGACTCCATTTGCCACGACCTGCTCCACCATGAGGACGGTGCAATCGAAATCCATGTCATCCCCGCAGACCAGAAGCGGCACCAGTGTTGATGTGCCATCCTCACCAGGAGCGAACCGGCGTTTGGCCAGAGCCTCTTCCTCCTCATCAAGTAACCAAATCAGGGAGAGACCTAGCATCGCTCCCAGCTCGTAGTTCAGATGGTGCGCGACCCATTGCTCTACGCCGACGCCATCGACCATCAGCCAAGCACAGGCATTACGAGAAAACTTAGCCTGATGGCGAGCGGCAGTTATGGAGTGAAGCATGGGATAGGCACTCTTTTACGAAATAGTGTGCGAGCCCCGAGCAAGCGGAGCGCGCGGCGTGAGGGATGTCGGCCCAACGGGTCGAGACTTGGCTTGCCGTGGCTCGATTCACGACAGCCTATCTGCCAAAGGCAGCACGCCACAAACATTTCCCGGGCCATGGAAATTTCGAAGAAGCCGAATGCCCCCTGATTAATTCCCCAAGCTTGGAAAAGCTAGGCGAAAGCACTATGGGCGCTTGCCAGTCTCTACCTTGGTGACCCAGAAGCATCAAAGCTTCTCGCGGTCGCAAATCACATCGAAGCTTAGAAGCAAAGCGACACACTCTTTACGGACACACACCGCTCACCGTCAGGAGCGTACGTGACGCCGTGCCTAAACAGCATCACCATTCGGGCATCTATATCTTCCTGCAGCACGACAAACCCCAAACGTGGAGAAACCTCTTCCTTCAGGCGAGCATCGGATCAACAGGGCTTGCTGGCGGCCCCTACGCCACCGACTGGGAGAAGTTTCTAGATGAGTGGGAGCGTGAGATGCGGCATCTGTATGAACGTACAGCATGTGCTATATTTAGTACCTAGAACGAGATGGTTATAACATGTCAACAAAAATTTGACCGAGCAGCTTGACTTGTGCAAAATCACCCCTCATTTTTTGATTAACGACCCACAGATAAGGAGGCCGAATGGAGTATAGAACTGCAAACGACGTCCTCCAGTCACATTGGGATGGCCGACTCCCCGTGAACCCGCATTTGATCGCGGAGGCGATGGGAATTGAGGTCAAAGCCATGACCCCTTTCGAGCCGGATTCTTGGAATCCAAATGAAAGCGGGCACTATTCGTATCGCGATGGGCGACCGCTTATCACCTATAACCTCACTGACGCTCCTGTCAGGCAGCGCTTCACGGTTGCTCATGAGATAGGCCACCATGTTTATGGTGACCTCGATGCGCCCCGCGATACTTCTGAGCAGTTCAGCGCGCGGGCTCGTGACCCTAGGGAAGTGGCGGCTAACCGGTTCGCTGCTGGCTTACTGATGCCTGCCGCTCTGGTGAAGCATTTGGTGTTGGAGCAGCGGGTTACTGACTTGTCTAAGCTGGCGAAGACGTTTGGCGTCTCGACCGCAGCCATGGAGTTCCGTCTCAAGGCCATCGGCCTACTATGATAGATAGCAGTGACGACCTCTCTTTAGGGGAGGCGGACAATCCTGACCTGATCAAGGACTATCTACATAAAGAAGGCTGGAGGTTTCGTTGGGAGCGGCGGCTGACAAATGTAACTGTTGCCCTGATCATAATCTTCTACTTGTCGCTGTTGGGTTTTGTATTTCTTGGAAATATAAGAATCACCGTAGGGTTCTGGTATTTCTTCGCTTCGATTAGGCCCCACACTACTGGTGATATTCCAATCATCGTATCGCTATCAACTGTACCAACTCTCTTATTGATCGCCTTACTTAGATATTTCCACCATCGCCCCAAGTCCAATCAAGACGATCTGCAGACACCTCTACCAATAAGTGTTGAAGCGGCCAAAGAAATTATCAAAGCCACTACGGATGCTATGAAGGGTTCCTCATAGGCCGTATAAAGGGGCTTGGCGATCTGGTAACGAGCGCGCAGGGCTAATTGCCGACTTGAGGATGGAAGCCCGATAGGGCCGAGACGACGGCGAGGATCGCCCGCCGGCAGGCTTGGTTCCGTCCCCGCAAGGGCACGCCCCGCTCCAGCAGGCGATCTCACAACGCTTCAGTAATCGCTCCAATGTCTGGTGCTCCCACGTGCTCAGCAACGCCACCGGATCAGTACCTGGCCGATCACCACTGCCGAATGACCATTGCCTGCCGTCAGCCGCAGAGGAGAAACGGCAATGCTCAGATAACGCCGTTGATTGATCAGGCCTCCAGCAATGCGGCAAGCTTCATTCGCCGCTCATCCTGGGTTAGTGGCAGCCCTAATCCTTGAGCGGAGTCACAGCGAATGAGGCGCTCGTCTCCTTCAGGCCAAGAGTGATCCGGATCGTCGTCAAGTGCGAGCCATCGAGTCATTCCAGCACGCGTAGCTGCTGCGCGGATTTGCTCATAGCGAGTCTGTAGGTCGTACCCATATTCAGGTGCACGTGGCATCTTAGAGTGCCAGGTCGCCCCAATTACTTGAGCTTGAAGAGAAGCTGGCAGCACACCCCGCGCCCGTTTGAATGACAGCAAACGCACCCAGCTGGCAGATAACACGATCCTCACTGCTTGATGATCGAGCAGGATCCTTTCCAGAATCTCCACATGCATGAGCAACTGAGTATGGAGCAGGGCATCGAGACGAGAATTGCAAGCGGAGCGCGCAGGCGTGAGGATGGAAGCCCGCAGGGCCAAGACGCGCGCGGCTTGGTTCACGACAGCCTTCCCCGGAGGGGCACGCACCGAGCCAAAGGCTCATCTCACAGCGCTTTTAGCAGTCGCTCAAGTGTCTGGTGTTCCCAGGTGCTCAGCAGCGCAACAGGGTCTGTTCCGAATCGATCCCCTGAATCAAAGCACCAGCGCCGGCCATCCGCGCTAGTGCACTCTTCGCAGTAATCGAGCTCATCACAATCGTTGTATAGCGTGATGCGCCAACCTTCCACATCGACGATGAAGTGACACGCATAGACGTCGTCCCAGGTCTGCGTACCGACTTTCGTCATCGTCCGACGCTCGAAGACGACTTCCCGAAGTACCTCGCACACCTCTCTCGAGCTGAGAGAGCCCAAGCGGCTTCCAGTGGATTCATCCGCAGCCATGCAGCGCGTCCTCAACGTCACAGTTGGCACAGGATACAACGCAAGGGACGAATTCGCTGTCCGTGTTGAGAAGCCGCCACTGCAGCCGTGGACAATACTGAAGCACTACAGTCCCGCACTCTGTCTTTTCCAGGATCTGGACGCAGACGATATAGGTAACATGACGATTCCAGAGCTCCTACACCATGCGCTTCTAGATGCCCGCCTGCTGGCTGGTCTATATCACGAGCTCGCACCAGCTCTCAGACAATGAGGAACCATTGCGATGGAAGGGAACAACGACATTCACAAGCGCGAAACCCAGAGGCGAAGGGCTCTCTGGCGCCTTGCCGGTCTGCAGCCTGGTGATGATGCAGCGCGGGAGCTTGTCCAGTTTCTCGATGAGATTGACCAGGCAGAAATTGATGATGCCGCGTTGGTAATGAGGATCCCCGATGTGGAGGAGGTTCTAGTTCAGGTTCCGGTGGAACCTCACGCTTCGACTCTCAACATCGTGCGAGTTGAGGCCATTCCTCAGCCATGGCGCTCACGTTTCCTGGCTGCGAGCATTGGCTCGACACGGGTAGCTGAGGGTTTCTATGCCCATGATTGGCATAAGTTTGTCAGACGATGGCGAGCGGAGATGATGCATTTAGACCAACACCGAGTCGCGATACTTGGAGGGACGTCCTGAGGCGTCGCTCTCAGATTCTCCCCCAACTCGACTACTGAAATGTTGGTGCCTCGTCCAAGTGGCGTAGAAGATCTAAGGGATCGAATGTTCTCTCAGCAGTGAAGTGGCAGCGACGATGAAGGGCGACCCAGTCAGGTTTAAAACGGCGGAAAAGGCCGGGCCGAAGCTTGTTTGGGAAGCCCCAAAAAAGGGCTCGGACTATAGGCACAGACACGGCGAAACGTGGTTGCAAGCGGAGCGCGCAGACGTGCAGGATGGAAGCCCGCAGGGCCAAGACGCCTGCGGCTTGGTTCACGACAGCCGTCCCCTAGGGGCACGCCCAAATGAAGGGCATGTACGCTCTAACCCCATGAGCGCGGAGCATCGGTATGGGCATGATGGATAAAGACGACACTGTGTACTGCAACCTCCAAATGCCATTGGCAACAGGGACAGAGCTGCTTGAGTTGATCACAACGCTTCGAGAAGCCGGTGATCATCCAAATCTCGACACTTTGTTCCGGCAGATGCAAGACGGGCTCACAAACTCTATAGAGGCCATAGCCGAGGGCGACTTGGATGCGTCCTGGAAAAAATGGCAGGACACCATAGAGCAGCAATTCCCCGAACTGCTGAAAGGCGAAGGTAAACTCTAGAGCGGGGAAGTGGGCGTCACACAGACTACCTCTGCTTTAACGGTTGAGTAATGCATTGCGCTTGATGCCCAGGGCTTCACCAAACCGGATCAGCTTTTACGTCTGCGCACCAGGTGCTTGTACTCTTCCCTAGCCGCGATGATCTGATCGCGGATCTCTTCGGGATCAATAAACATGCCACCCCTAGGCGTAACCCGAAGCGTCTTTAGCTGGTTGGCGGCTCGGATGAATTCTCTCTCACGTAGGATTTCCCATTCAGGACGTCTGTCCTTGAGGAGGCGCTCCCGTATCGCATTGAGCCAACGCATATGCCACCTTCGATCTTGCGTAGTCGATTGAAGTAATGCAGTAGCCGAGAATACCACCTGCCGGCGGCTAGGATCTGTTGATGATCAGCAGCTGACATTTATGCAAGCGGAGCGCGCAAGCCGCATGGCTGGAGACACTAGGATGGAAGCCCGACGGGCCACGATGCTGGCGACAGCCAGCGGCGTGGTACACGACAGCCGGCCCCGGAGGGGAGTGCCCAAAAAACCATACTAAGCACGAAGGTTCTACTCACTATCATCCGCGCTAGTACGAATAGCCTCGAGTAAGTCCCTACGTTCCCTCGTCATCACGGTAAGAGGAATAGGCGCCATACCCTGATCCGTGCAGAACTTGTCGATAAACTTCACCTCACCATCCTGGGCAATCTGGTGCACCACTTCCCACCGACCCTCCCGCATCTCCAGATCGTACCCTGCGCAATTCGGCAAAGGATCTTTGGTATCAAGCTCACGGAATAGCCTCATGTTCTCTGGCGTGCCGGCAGCCTCTCCGTGGCGAATGAACCACGCCACCGCACGGATGAACTGCCCGTGACTGAAGATCATTATGTTGTCGGTCGTACAGGCCGCCAAACGGTCGAGCATCACCTTGGCTCGCTTGAGGAGCTCAATGAATGACTCGGCGCCTGGCCCATCGATTGCGGCTTGGTCGCCCTCGTTCCAATACGCGTCCACCATGGGCTTGCGGGCAGCTTGAGTGGTACCAACTAACCGACTTGGACTTAGGTATGTGAATTCCTCTACAGCCCAGATCTCCAATGACACCTGAGGAAATCGATTGGCCAAGGGCTGGGCGGTATTGATGGCGCGCTCGAACGGCGACGAGATGATCAAATCGGGGGGGGATGCAATGTGGTTAGCGAAGATCTGGGCCTGGGAGCGGCCTAGCTCAGTCAACGGAATTGCGTCTGGGGAGATCGTAGGCAAGCCGGCGTTCGCTGCGCTTTGAGCGTGCCTGATCAACCTTACAGATTTTTTTTCAGCCTTCACGCTATTTGTCATGCCACACCCTGATGACGTTTGCTCTGTGGTTGAGCGTACCCAACGCTGCATTCGTAATCCTGACGGGTAAGGGGGGCGCTACCATTGCCATTCCTTCATTGCCTTGAAAAGGCCAAGATCAGCTTTCGATGTGACCAGTTCTGCATGAACAGCAGGATGTCGAAAACCCTGCCCGGTGTTTCTCATAGATCCGGGTGACTGCCCATTACCCCCTCCATAAACACTTCCCGATTCACCCTCCAACAGTGCCCCAGCGGATCACCTGTATCAGACTGTCATGGACTAGCAGTTGCACGCACTGGGTAGGCTGGTTCAAAACCCAGCACTGGTAGTCCGCCCGAGTGGTTGGGCCTTGGCGAGCTATGAGACCGTATTGCCAACAACTCCTGACTCCCCGGGGAGGGGGATCAGGTAGCAAATAAAGTCTTAACTCCATCCTTCAAGAATGACCAGTTGCTGATAACCAGCGAAATAGCTGTGGAAATCAGGATGCTGAGGATGGCCCACTTCACCGTAGCCTTAACACCTGACCTGCCTTCCTCTTGGACAGGTCGAATGATGTTTTTATAGATGTGCTCGTAACCCTCTGAGACCACACGGATGCTATCGAAATGGCTCTGAATCTCGCGCAGTGGGCCGGATAAAGGCTTGAGGAGTTCGTTTGATGCTACGTGTTTGTAGACCTCATCAATCTGACGCTTCGTGTCGCTGATTCGATTGGTCAGGGCGCTAGGATTGAAGGTCAGAATGTCGGTGATGCGCTGATCCAGAGCAACGTATTCCATTTCAATCTTCTCAGCCAATGCTGCGATGTAGCGATGGGTGCCGTTGTCGACGACGCATATGATGATTGGCTTGAGGCCATCCTCACCAATATCGGAGTAGTCAACCACTCCAGCCTGATCGAGCTTGTAGAGCAGGTACTCCAGAGCATTCCAATTACCTACAAGGCTACCCAGAGCAGCCGTGAAGTCGGGATTGTCGAAGTCAACGCCCCCTTTTTCGTCCGCATGGCGGATAAGGCAGAGCAGAATTCGGAGCTCTTGCAACGGTGTGATTTGGTCATCCATTGTTGTTGTCATGTAAACCGGTGTACTCAGCTTGCAGAGATGATGGCCTGAACCTCTTAGGGCTTTCTCTGATCAATGTGAACACAGCGAACAGAAGCGGTCAGGCGCCAGGCCGGGTTTATCGCACACCCCGGGTTAAACGCCTAGATGGCTTAGCCTCATCCAACGGGCAGAGCCGCTATATTCAGAACGGAACCGCCTAAACAAAGGTCACCATCCTTTTTTGGTCACAAGCGCAAGCGGAGCGCGCCGGCCCATGATGGGCCAAAGGCGAGAGGATGGAAGCCCGATAGGGTCGTAACCTGGCGAAGCCAGGGTGCGGTTCACAACGACATTCACAAGCGCGAAACCCAAAGACGAAGGGCACTCTGGCGTCTTGCTGGTCTGCGGCCTGGTGATGATGCGGCGCGGGAGTTAGTCCAAACTCTCGATGAGATTGACCAAGCAGAAACTGATGATGCAAGGTTGGTGGTGAGGATCCCCGAAGTGGGGGAGGTTCTCGTCCAGGTGCCGGTGGAACCAAATGCCTCGACCATCGGCATCGTCAGAGTTGAGCATATTCCCGAGCCATGGCGGTCACGCTTTCTGGCCGCGAGCATTGGCTCGACTCGGGTTGTAGAGGGGTTCTACGCGCACGATTGGCATAGTTTTCTCAGAAAGTGGCAGGCAGAAATGTGTCACGTGGCGGAGCATCGTACTGCTCGCTGCGAACGTGAATAGGACGTTAGCGTGACTTACTCATCTCAGAGGGTTGTTAGCTTCATCGGCAATCTAGCACCTCTTTTCCATACAGAGGAAATCGATCACGGGCGAGCCGCTCGCTCACTGCGCGACGGCACGCTTATTAAAGCGTCAGCAGTAGACGAGGCCGAGCCAGAAGATGCGTACGTGGTCGTCTGGTGGCAGGGTGACCCGGGGCGGGCAAGTGAAGTGCCAGCTTACATGATGGCAAGCAATGCCTTGGTTGAGTACGTTCGATTCCATAGCGTCGGCCACGATGTTGAGCATGCCGCAAACCTTCTCGCGCATCTCAGCCAGCATTTTGGGCATAAGACCGGCGCGAGCCTGTACCTGCCTTACCGGGAAGAGGAGTTTGCGTCTCTCGGAAAGGTGCTTAAAGCGGCGGAGAAGGCGGGCCCCAAGCTCGCTTGGGAAGTTTTGAAGAAAGGACTCGGTCTTTAACGGCTCAAGAGGTGGTTTATGGCGGTGCTTTTTTTCCTTCCTTGGGTGGCAATTGATCAAGAAGTTGCGGTTGGCAACCTGCGGTTCACTCCTTACGTCCGAGGAGAGGAGCCAGGGGAGTTGAATGGCATTCCCCAAACGGACATTGATGCCGTTCTAGGGAGCTATGGTAATCAGACGTTTTTTCCTAACGCCGAAACCAGCAGCCATGTGACTCAAGCCACCATCCTCACGTGGCAGGACGATGTGGCAGGCCTTGAGGTGCCGGAAGAGGCCATCGGCCCGAGGCTCGAGCAGGCACGGTACGTAACATTCGCTGCCATCGCTAATAGGCGGCTATGCGCTAATTTCGGCTACTGCAATGCGGACGGATATCAGGTCATTGCGCAGCGATTCGAAGCCGATACACCAGGTGCCACGGCACTCCGCACTAGGCGGCGTGATGGGCATGGCACTCACTATGTCGGTGCAGCTCCCCTTCCTCGTTTTATACGCCCACATCACGTGGATGGACATCTCAGCTTCGATGTAGATATTGGTCTGCTGCAAGCTCTATTAGAATTGACCGACTGCGACCTTAAAAGTCGCCTTGATGAGGCAATCGACCTTTATATACGGGCGAACACTGATTCGCCAACGATGCTGGAGCGCTCTGAAATGGTGCTCATGAAGATCGCTTTCGAAACTGCTCTAGAAGCGAGCCATGACGCCCCTAATCTTCGTCAGCGCTTCAATGACCATTTTTGTAACGACCTTCCTGCTACTCCAATCTGGAGTGCTGGATCCATAGATGAAACGGTATGGCGCCGTAAATGGAGTCGCCGCGAGAACAGGCCGCTGGACGCGTGGGTACTGGATTTCTGCGCAGTTCGCAACGCCAGCGCTCATGGCCATCAAGGGACGCATAGCCCCCCAGTGTGGCGACCTCACAACCATCTGCTATTCAGCAGTTGGTTATTCCCTCTGGTCGTGAAAAAGCTACTCGCCATTGAAGGGTATTACGCACTCACTGACGAAGATCTAGCCGCACGACAAGGACTAGAAATGTTTCTCGGCCATGATCTCTTGGCTTACTGTGACGCTGAAGAGCATGACCTTTGGTGGAATCGCGTTGAGCGAGATCTCTTGATGCCTGTGGTCGCCAGAAGGATTTTTACCAATATGGAAGATGGCTGACTTTTGCTCAAGTGGCACAAATCTGCGGGGGTGAGCCTTAAGATCGGCGTACCAGGTGCTTGTACTCTTCGCGAGCAGCGACGATCTGATCGCGGAATTCCTCAGGGTCGATGGACATGCCCCCTCGAGGTGTAACCCGCAGCGTCTTGAGCTGATTGGCAGCCTTGATGAACTCTCTCTCCCGCCGGATTTCCCACTCCGGCCTCTTGTCTTTGAACAGGCGCTGCCAAATTACCCAGATAATCCCCATTTGCCTACCCTCCAAAACGATGCTTAAACGCGGTTAGCCCTGGCTAGCGCCAGGTGCGCATGTTGCCCAGTCGGTCTCGAAACTACCCTGGTTCTGTTGGCGGAATGGAGTCCCTACGGTCGTATCGTTGCCGGCTTTAGCAACGCTGTCGGTGCGTCTTATGAAACGGCATCCTAGGGAACTTCAATGTGAAGTTATCGTTTGCGTGCTTGCCAAATTTCCTAAATATCGAGATTGACCACTGCGTCACGCATCTGCGTGTAGGCGTTATCCGAAAACTGCGGGATACGGGTGGAGCCGAACTCAAACACGTTCCGACATTTCACGTCATCATCAATGCCCAGATGTGCTCTTAACGCTTTGGCCTTAGGTTGGGAAAGCCCTACTTTTTTCGCAAGATCCGCCGCGCCAAGGTAAAACTTTTTCTGCAGATCCAGTTCCCGTACTGCCGCTGCGTCGGCCGGGTCGTCACCACCAATGTAGCGTACAGGGGCCCCCTCCTTTTTTGTGAAGTGGACTATGAGGTTGACACCTTCTCCATCGGTTCGCGTGCCAACCGTAGAAAGGCGAGGAAAGACTTCATTGATGTTTTGGCCGCCGCGAACGGCTTTTTCTACGCGGTCTATATCTCTCTCCGAAACTTCCACTTCTTCTACGGCGATGGACTCCATGGCCAGCATCGATCTTATACGGCCACGAGCCTCATCTCGCTGGCGTCTGCCAGGCTCAAGTAGTTCACGAATAAGGTTGTATTCACGGTCGACAAGGAATTCGAAGTCACCTGGAGGCATCGTAGAGACCGGAAGGACACGCGCAGGTATGTGGTCTATGAGGCTGATCTCCAGCCCCCTAAACAGGTAGCCGTCAAAAGCGGTGATCAATGCGCGGGTATTCAGGTAAAGCAAATCTTCAGCAACAACCACGAGCCAGTGCTGCTCGGCGTCGCGTAGGCTATCTACCGCACGCATCACTCCGGCTTCTTCGGGCGTTAAGCCGTAGTGCGCTATGCAAAGCCCCAAGCTTTTGTCGAAGCTGATAGAGCGTCCAGTGACCTTGTCGAACACCTTGGCTTTGTTTTGCACCAGCACGGCTTTCAGCAGCATCTCACACGCGTGCTGGAGGTGGAGTAACACTGTGGTTATACGGCCATCGTCATCAAAGCTATTGAATGCCTGCATCGCTATACGCAAGGAGCTAACAGCTTTGATCTTCAAAGTCCTGGCTTCCCTTAAAAGCTTCATCGTCTATTCCTTGATCTGGTCTAAGGCTTGTCATGGAAATTGAGCTGACCAGCAGGCGGTCTCAGGCATCTCCGACGTTACTGTAACGTTGTCCGGAGGAGCGGGGGATGGTGCACACGCCCTCAGTTTGGGCGGACGTTTGGCCTCTGTCTGGAGTGATCCAGCGTAGCAGGCACTGGAAGAGCAATATTTTAAGTGGGCGGATTCTGGCGGCTGCCGGAGCGAAGCTCGGAAACGAAAAAGCCAGACCTGCTGGTCTGGCTTTGAAATTGGTGGGCCTCCCCGGAGTCGAACCGGGCACCAACGGATTATGCGTACCACTTCAGTTTTCACTGCCTCTTTCGAGTTCGTGGTCTGGACTGTCTCTTACCTTTCGGCTCGCCCGTACAGTCTCTACACCTTCCTCACTGAAGTGAGGCTTGGCTCGGGATTACCACGCTGAAGCAGAGGCTTCCCCGAATTTGAGCGATTCTACCAAGGGACAGAGCAAACTTACCCCTAGGCAACCCATTCCCTCATCACCATGCCCCGAGGAGTTTAGGCTTTGAGGCTTTAAGTCCGCTGCTCTAACCAACATGAGCTAGAGGCCCAATGACCGAGTCAAGGCACGCTAGGATACGTGCACGAGAACCTAAGTCAACATAAGAACCGTGGACCAAGGGATTATGAGTCCCCTGCTCTAACCAACTGAGCTATAGGCCCTCAGTAGGCCGCGGATTATAACGACGGTTTACTCGCTGTGCTATCCGAAAAGTCTGAAACGCTCATACGAAGAAACGTCGCGCTGAATTCATCCGCGCGCAGGGGCAGGCTGACGAGGTAGCCCTGAATCTGTTCGCAGCCTTCGTCCGCCAGGAATTGCTGCTGCTCGAAGGTTTCGACGCCTTCCGCGATCACGGTGAGCTGCATGCTGCGACCCAGCGCAATGATCGCGCGCACGATGGCTGCGTCGTGGGGATCATCGGGCAGGCCGCGTACGAACGACTGATCAATCTTGAGGATGTCCAGTGGCAAACGCTTAAGGTAACTCAGCGAAGAATACCCCGTGCCGAAGTCGTCGATCGCGAGTTGAACCCCAAGTTTCTTCAGTCGATGCAGGACCGAAAGCGCTTCTTCGGTCTGCGACATGATGAAGTTTTCAGTGATCTCCAGTTGCAGGCATCCAGGTTGCAGCTGGTATTGAAGCAGCAGGCGCTCAATGCGGTTGACCAGATTGGGTTGGCGCAGCTGGGCCCCTGCCAGGTTGACCGACAACGGGCCGAACACGTCGTACCGCTGATTCCATTCATGCATTTGTTGGCAGGCTTTATCGAGCACCCACTCGCCAATCTGCAAGATCATCCCGTTCTCTTCCGCCAGCGGAATAAACCGCTCGGGCGGCACGTCGCCAAAGGTGGGATGGAACCAGCGCAACAGCGCTTCGGCGCCGACGAGTCGTTGTGTCAGAAGGCTGAGTTTGGGTTGATAGGAGAGGGTGAACTCGTCACGCTCGATGGCGCGACGCAGCTCATGCTCCAAGGCAATTCGCTCGCTGGCTTGGGCGGTCAGGTCGCGGGTGTAGTGCTCGACCCGGTTGCGACCCTTGGCCTTGGATCGATACATCGCCGCATCAGCATTTTTGATCAGCGTCGCGACATCTGCCCCGTCTGTAGGGAACAACGCACTGCCGATGCTGGTGCTCATGAAGAACTCGTGTTCGCCCGCCTGAAAGGGCGCTGCGAAGCTGTTGAGCAGCTTGGTGGCGACAGCTTGTGCGTCGCTCGCATGCTGCAGACCAGGCAATAGAATGATGAACTCGTCGCCGCCCAGTCGTGCCACCGTGTCGATGTCGCGCAGGCTCTCCTTCAAGCGCAGCGCGATGCTCTTCAGCAGCAGATCGCCGACGGGGTGGCCGAGGCTGTCGTTGATGTGTTTGAAGCGGTCCAGATCCAGAAACAGGACAGCGCCCAGGCTTTGGGCCTCCCTTGAATGAAGCAGCGCGCTGTGCAAACGGCTTTCAAACAGTGTCCGGTTGGGCAAGCCGGTCAACGGGTCGTGGTGCGCCTGGTAATCCAGCCGAGCCTGAGCCTGCTTCAAGCTGGAAATATCCGCGAACACTGCGACGAAGTGGGTGATGAGTTTGTCGCGGTTGCGCACAGCGCTGATGGTCAGCCAGCTCGGGTAGACCTCGCCATTCTTGCGCCTGTTGCTGATTTCGCCCTGCCAGTGACCTTCTGCTGTGAGCTGGTGCCACATCGCTGCGTAGAAAGCGCTGTCGTGAATGCCGGACGCCAGAAGCCGGGGCGTCTCGCCGAGCGCTTCGAATTCGCTGTAGCCGGTGATTTCACTGAACGCCCGGTTGACCGCATTGATCCGCTGGCGGGTGTCGGTGATCAGTACGCCTTCGGCGGTGCTTTCGAAGACGGTCGCCGCCAGTTGGAGTTTTTCCTGCATCTGCTGGCGGTCTGTGATGTCGCGCGCGATGGTCAGCATGCAGTCTTCACCGGCGATCGGCAGCGGGCGCGCGGAGATTTCACACAGGCGGATCTGACCATCCCTGCGACGGATGTGGCTGGTGAAGTCCTTCACAAAGCCGTCACGGCTCAATTGTTCAACCAGTTCCTCTCGCTCTTTGAGGTCTACCCAGATGCCCAGGTCCAGGGTAGTCCGATCCAGCGACAGTGAGCTGTGATAGCCGGTGATCCGGCTGAAACCTTCGTTCACCTCCACCAACAGGCCGTCACTCTGCCGTGTGATAAGCAGCCCATCGGGCGAGGAGTGGAAGGCCTTGGCGAACTTTTCTTCAGACATTTGCAGCTGCTGCTGGGCTTCCTTGAGCGGCGTGATGTCCCTCACCACCAACACCACGGCGGGAGTGGAATCCAGGTCAAAGGGTTCTGCAGACAGCAGCCCGGTGAAGAGTCGGCCGTCACTGCGCCGGAACGGCATTTCCAGATTACGGATGCTGCCCTTTTGAAGCCGTTGCAACAGACTCTGGCCAATGTCCGGAATGCCCCAGATATTCAGCTCGGAGGGGACGCGCCCAACGACCTCCTCAGGGCTCATGCCGATCTGCTCGACGAACGCCGGGTTGGCTTCCAGAAGACAGCCGTCGCAAAGGCGTGCAATGACGAGCATGTCGGGGCATTGCGCGAACACCGATGCAAACTTGCCCTCCGACAAGCGCAGTGCTTCTTCGGTCTGCTTGGCTTCGCTGATGTCGATCATCAACCCGCGCATCACCGGCTCACTGCCGTAGCCGATCATACTCACAATGTCACGAATCCAGACCACTCTGCCGTCCGCAGTCAGTACGCGGTAGTCAACGCTGTGATCGTTGCCTTTGGCTACTTCCTGATCGCAATAGGCCTGAGCATCGGCAATGTCATCCGGATGGACAATGCTTTGCCAGAACCCGGGTCTGCGCCATTGATGCAGCGGGTAGCCCAGCAGGTCCTGCGCATGCGGCGAAACATAGTTATAGGAATAGTCGTGCGTATTGGCCTCCCACGCGATAGCCGAAAGGCTCTCGATCATGCCGCGGTAGTGATACTCACTGCTTCGCAGCTCTTGCTCGAGCGCGATGCGCCTGGAGATTTCGGAGCTGAGGCGCCGGTTGATTCGCACCACGATGGCCAAGACAGTTGTGAGGAACAGCAGTCCAGGAAGCCCGATCAGCAGAAACTCTTGCCACAGCTTGCTGTGTTCGCTTGTCTGGATGATTGCGGGCGATATGGCTAGCGTGTCATCCGGGTTGATGAGCCGATCGGCTTGGCGCGCGGTGTCGACGCCGACAAAGCGGTTGGTGATCAACGGAGGAGGCGGGCCGTCGGTTGCCTCAGATGCAGGTGCGTTTTGGGCATACATGCCGGTGGGCGAGGCCTGACTCGGTCCTTGCCCGATGTTTTCAGCGAGAGCCAGCGACTGGGCGGGCAGTGCAGTCGGAATGAGAAAGCACAGGAGAGCAATGGTGGGCATCCAAACCATGGCAGCCTCAAGGATTGAGTGTTAACAATTCGTCGAGTGTAGCCGGACTGTTCAACGATGGCACTTTGCCGGAAATTTATTCCTTGAAACGCAAAACCCCCAGCAATGCCGGGGGTTTTGGTTTTTACGTGCAGCTTACTCGTCGAGGAACGAACGCAAGTGTTCGCTTCGCGTCGGGTGACGCAGCTTGCGGAGCGCCTTGGCTTCGATCTGACGAATTCGTTCACGGGTTACATCGAACTGTTTACCGACTTCCTCAAGGGTATGGTCAGTGTTCATATCGATCCCGAAACGCATACGCAGAACTTTTGCCTCGCGAGCAGTAAGGCCCGAGAGCACCTCGCGCGTCGCTTCCTTCAAACTCTCTACCGTGGCCACATCGATCGGCGACTGCATGGTCGAGTCTTCGATGAAGTCGCCCAGATGCGAATCTTCATCGTCGCCGATAGGAGTCTCCATGGAGATCGGCTCTTTGGCGATCTTCAGTACCTTGCGGATCTTGTCCTCAGGCATTTCCATGCGTTCGCCCAGTTCTTCAGGCGTCGGCTCGCGACCCATCTCCTGCAACATCTGCCGCGAGATACGGTTGAGCTTGTTGATCGTCTCGATCATGTGCACCGGGATACGAATGGTGCGCGCCTGGTCGGCGATCGAGCGAGTGATCGCCTGACGGATCCACCAGGTGGCATACGTCGAGAACTTGTAACCGCGGCGGTATTCGAACTTGTCCACCGCCTTCATCAGGCCGATGTTGCCTTCCTGGATCAGATCAAGGAATTGCAGGCCACGGTTGGTGTACTTCTTGGCAATCGAGATCACCAGACGCAGGTTGGCTTCAACCATTTCTTTCTTCGCGCGGCGGGCCTTGGCCTCACCGATCGACATGCGGCGGTTGATGTCCTTGATTTCAAGGATGGTCAGCCCGGTTTCTTCTTCCAGCGCACTCAGCTTCTGCTGGCAACGCTGGATGTCGGGCTGAAGGCGGCCAATCGCTTCTGCGTATTTGCTTTTGCCTTTAGCCAGCGCGTCGGTCCAGCTCTGATCGACTTCGTTGCCCGGGAACTGGCGAAGGAAGTCGGCACGCGGCATGCGGGCATCACGAACACACAGCTGCATGATGGCGCGTTCCTGTGCACGGAGACGCTCAAGAGCGCCCCGCACACGTTCTACCAGACCTTCAAACTGCTTCGGAACCAGCTTGATAGGCATGAACAGCTCGGCCAGCGCCAGCAATTCGGCATTCGCCTGCTTGCTGCCGCGACCATGCTTTTTCAAAGCCTTGACAGCAATTGCCATCTGATCCGAAACGGCGCCAAAGCGCTGCGCAGCAATGACCGGGTCCGGGCCGCTTTCGACCTCGTCTTCGTCGTCGCCGTCGGCAGAGTCTTCCTCGTCGTCGTCAGCGCCTTCAACCTTTTCGGCTTTAGGGTCGACAGGAGGCGGGACTTCGGCTGGCGGCGCAATGCCGTCGTCCGGGTCGATATAACCGCTCAGAACGTCGGAGAGGCGGCCGCCTTCGGTGGTGACGCGTGTGTACTCGGAGAGAATGTGCTCAACCGTGCCAGGGAAGTGCGCAATCGCGCCCATCACTTCACGGATGCCTTCTTCGATACGTTTGGCGATTTCGATTTCGCCTTCACGTGTCAGAAGCTCGACCGTACCCATCTCGCGCATATACATGCGGACAGGGTCCGTCGTGCGACCGATGTCGGTCTCTACCGCAGCCAACGCAGCAGCGGCTTCTTCAGCGGCTGCCTCGTCGGTGTCGGCGTCGGCCAACATAAGGGCGTCCGCATCCGGAGCACTCTCGTGTACGGGGATCCCCATGTCGTTGATCATGCGGATGATGTCTTCCACCTGCTCAGGATCTGAAATATCCTCGGGCAGGTGGTCGTTGACCTCTGCGTAAGTCAGATACTTCTGCTCACGACCCAGGGTGATCAACTCTTTGATACGAGACTGCTGTTGCGCTTTTCCGGACATAACACCCTATCCACTGAAGGTCTTGGCGGGCAAAAAACAAGCCGGGGATTATACCCGGCCAGGACCTCACACGCCAGTTGAGGTCGGGGTTTGTGCAGTAACATTGCGATTTAACAGGCTGAGCAGCTGAACTTTTTCTTCGGCGCTCAGGCCTGACTGCCTTTCTTTCCTGATCAATTGTTCCAGGTGTCGCTCGCGTTGGCGGGCCGACAAGCTAGTTATAGTGTCGAAAAACTGTTGTTCAAGGTTATCGGCCGAGATCAGCCATTCCTTTTCTGCCAACTGACGCAGCAGCTTCCCTTGTTCGGTGCCGTGCCAGCGGGCTATCAATTGCATCGACCGCAGCTTCGGATTTTTCTGCGTAGCGTCGATCAAAGCTACCAAAAGCTGCGAATACACATTCTCTTCATCGGCAAACGTACTGGCATTGGCAACTTGTGCCGATAGCTCGGGGTGATGGAGTAACGTCCTAAGGGCCGTCAATGCCGGTGGCTCGACCGTCGCAGGTGTCCGTGGTCCTCTGGGTTCAAAATCGGGACGCTTGCCGCCCTTGTCCCATTTTTTGCCCTTGTCCCACGGCTTTTTATCCCACTTCTTTTGCTGGCCGCCCGGCGCGCCTGGCGTCCACTCCTGCTGCGCCTGATAGTCGTGTTGCTGGTAATCGCCGTAATCAGGCACCGCATCGTAATCGAAGCCCGGATCGTAGCTGGGCTGTGTTTCCGCGGGGGCGGACTGCATCAGCTGATTGACCGCGGCAGTGTCGAGGCCCGTGATCTCTTTCAAGCGCCGGCGCATCAGCTCGCGCAGGTTGGCTCCCGGCACTTTTTCGATCAGTGGCGCGGCCAAGGTCACCATGTGCGCCTTGCCTTCCAGTGAGCGCGGATCGGCTTCTTTCGTCAGCTGTTCAAAAAAGTAATCAGCCAGCGGTTGCGCGTGCTGGTTGATTCTCGCCCTGAACGCATCGGTGCCTTCGGCGCGCACCAGCGTGTCAGGGTCTTCACCCTCAGGCAGAAACAGAAACCTTGCGCGTCGGCCATCCTGCAGCCCTGGTAGCGTTGCTTCCAGAGCGCGCCAAGCAGCGTTTCGGCCTGCCTGGTCACCGTCGAAACAAAACAAAACGTTGGGTACTACGCGAAACAGCCGCTTCAGATGCTCTTCGCTGGTAGCTGTTCCCAGGGTTGCCACGGCATTGCGCAAGCCTTGTTGGGCCAGTGCGATGACGTCCATGTAGCCTTCGACGACGATAATCTCGTCCAGGTTACGATTAAATTTGCGAGCCTCGAATAAACCGTACAACTCCTGACCTTTATGAAACACCGGGGTTTCAGGAGAGTTCAGGTATTTGGGCTTGTCGTCACCCAGCACCCGTCCGCCAAATGCGATGACGCGGCCGCGACTGTCCCGAATAGGAAACATCACACGGTCGCGAAATCGGTCGTAGCGTTTGCCTGTTTCGGCATTTTCGATCAGCAAACCGGCATCGATCATCGCCTTCTGCTGAAGGGTATCGCTGCTTAGGTGCTTGTAGAGGTTGTCCCAGCCAGGAGGGGCATAACCCAGCCCGAAGTCGCGGGCGATTTCTCCTGACAGGCCACGGCCTTTGAGGTACTCCACGGCAGACTTGCGCGTGGGATGGCTTTTAAGCGCTGCCCGGTAAAACTCGGCGGCGGCTGTCAATAAAGGGTAGAGCGGCGAGTCTGTCGGTTGTCGTGGCTTTTGGCCTTTGACGCCCTGCTCGCGGGGTACTTCCATGCCGGCGGCTTTGGCCAGGTCCTCGACTGCCTGAGGAAAATCCAGGTTGTCGTGATCCATGATGAAGCCGAGGGCGTTGCCACCCGCGCCACAGCCGAAGCAGTAATAGAACTGTTTGTCCGGGCTGACGCTGAACGAAGGTGTCTTTTCTTTATGGAAAGGACAGCAGGCGCTGAAGTTCTTGCCGGTTTTTTTTAATTGAACGCGTGAGCTGACAACATCGACGATGTCGGTGCGGTTCAGGAGGTCATCAATGAAACCTTGGGGAATCAGTCCGGCCATGGCGTTCTCATCATCAGGCGCCCCGCCAGAAAATCGTGGCGAATCCAAACCGTAACGACGGTTGCTTGGTCAGTGTAGACGGGTCAACGCGGCCTGAATCAGGCTGGAAGAAATCGACGGGGTTTGTCTCGGTCGCATCTGCGGCGTCAACAGCCTCTGTCTGTGTTGCTTGAGGCTAAACCTGCAACTGCCGACAGCCCGGCTTTGAGGGCCGGGCAAGGCAGAAGCTTGCGTCAGACGTCTGTATTAATACAGACGAACGGCGCGGCGCTGTTCGCGCTGAACTTTCTTGGCGTGACGCTTAACAGCAGCTGCTGCCTTACGCTTACGCTCAGAAGTCGGCTTCTCGTAAAATTCGCGGCTACGAACTTCAGCCAGAACACCGGCTTTTTCGCAGGAGCGCTTGAAACGACGCAGAGCTACGTCGAAGGGTTCGTTCTCTTTAACTTTGACGGCTGGCATCCAGAGCTACCTTCATTCATTACCGGGGTCAACGCTTACTGCAACGCTTGCACTAAGTACGTCGGTTTTTAAGGGTTGCGGATGTTAACCCCTTGCTTCGCGGAATGCAAAGCCTCTGATCGAAAAGCACTGGTCGCAGGCATGAGCGGCGACTATTATGCGCGCCTTCGAATTCAGCCCCCACAAGGCGTACCCCATGCTAGTACTGGGAATGGAAACTTCCTGCGATGAGACCGGCGTTGCGCTGTACGACAGCGATCGCGGGCTGCTTGCCGATGCCTTATTCAGCCAGATCGACCTGCATCGCGTCTATGGTGGCGTGGTACCTGAGCTCGCCTCCCGCGATCACGTAAAACGCATGCTGCCCTTGATCCGTCAGGTGTTGGCGGAGGCAGACTGCGCCGTGACCGAGATCGATGCCATCGCTTATACCGCCGGTCCCGGCCTGGTCGGCGCGCTGCTGGTAGGTGCTTCATGCGCCCAGGCATTGGCGTTCGCCTGGGACATCCCGGCACTGGGCGTCCACCACATGGAAGGGCACTTGCTGGCACCCATGCTGGAAGAGAATCCGCCTCAATTCCCGTTCGTCGCTTTGTTGGTATCGGGTGGTCACACCCAGCTCGTTCGCGTCGATGGCATCGGCTTGTATGAGCTGCTCGGCGAGACGCTGGACGATGCCGCGGGCGAAGCCTTCGACAAAACGGCAAAGATGATGGGTCTGAATTACCCTGGCGGCCCGGAAATCTCGCGCCTGGCGCAATCCGGCGTAGCAGGACGATTCCTTTTTCCGCGTCCGATGACGGATCGCCCGGGGCTGGATTTCAGCTTCAGCGGTCTCAAGACGTTCTCGCTCAACACCTGGCAGCAATGCCAGAGCGCTGGGGACGACAGCGAGCAAACCCGTTGCGACATCTCGCTGGCCTTCCAGCAGGCGGTGGTGGACACTTTGACCATCAAGTGCAAACGCGCGCTCAAGCAGACCGGCCTCAAGCGGCTGGTCATCGCCGGTGGTGTGAGCGCGAACAAAGCGTTGCGCCAGTCACTGGAGCAGATGCTCGATGGTCTGGGCGGGAACGTCTACTACGCGCGACCTGAGTTTTGTACTGACAACGGCGCCATGATCGCGTTTGCCGGGTGTCAGCGTTTGCAGGCCGGGCAGAAGGAAGGTCTAAGCATCTCGGTGCAGGCGCGCTGGCCGATGGAGCAACTTCCCGGGCTTTGACAGCGAGCCGCACCGCAACCCTGCAGATTTTTTACGGGCGATCAATCAAAAATGCCGTTCGCGCCCGGCAAACAGGTCGCGTAGATTCCCCCGATGCCGCCAGACGATGAGCAAGGTCAACACACTCATCGGTAGCAACGCGTGGGGTTCCTGCCATGCCAGAAGAGGCAGGGTCAGCGGCGTGGCAATCAGCGATGCCAGTGAGCTGGTGCGGGTCAGGTAGAAGGTCAGCAGCCAGGCGCCAACGGCGAGCAGGGCGGCTGGCGGATACAGGGCGAGTAACATGCCGGCGGCTGTGGCCACGCCTTTGCCGCCTCGAAATCGAAAATACAGCGGGAAAAGATGACCCAGGACTGCGCACAGTCCGACCCAGGCCTGCAGGCGTGGATCCAGGCCCAGTCCACTGGCGATCAGCACCGGGATCATCCCCTTGCAAACATCGCCGATCAGGGTCAGTACGGCGAGTTTTTTACCCGCCAGGCGCAGCATGTTGGTCGCGCCGGCGTTACCCGAACCACTGGCGCGCGGGTCCGGGCGACCGGTTATGCGGCTAAGCAGGATGGCAAAGGACAGCGAACCGAGCAGGTAGGCGAGGACCGCCAGTAACCAAAACATGCTAACCATTCCGGGCGAGGTTGCCCTGATTCTAACGGCGCATTGCGCCCTTGTCGTGCAGCGGAGAGACAGGCTTGGACATAGTTTTCATTGAGGGTCTGGAGGTCGATACCGTCATCGGCGCCTACGACTGGGAGCGTGGCATTCGCCAGTGCCTGCGTCTGGACCTGAGCTTTGCCTGGGACAATCGACCTGCTGCGGCTGATGATGACCTGAGCAAGGCGCTCGACTACGCGAGCGTGTCAGCGCGGATCCAGGCATTTGCCGAAGCCTCTCAGTTCCAGTTGGTCGAGACCTTTGCCGAGCGGCTGGCGCACGTGCTGATGAGTGAATTCGGGATTCCCTGGCTGCGCCTCAAGTTGACCAAGCCAGGGGCCGTACCTGCGGCGAAGGGCGTTGGCGTGGAGATCGAGCGCGGATGCCGCTGACACGGGTGTTTCTGGGGCTGGGCAGCAACATCGACCGAGAGCGAAACTTGGGCGCGGGACTTGATGCGCTTGCAGACTTCCTCCTCGACATGACCTGCTCTCCGGTGTTTGAAAGTCATCCTGTGGGCATCAAGAGCGGGCCGTTTATAAATCTGGTGGTCTCGGCGCTGACGAATTTGCCCCTCATGGAGCTGGATCGCCGGTTGAAATTCATCGAAGCCGACAACGGACGTTATGCGCCTGATCGCAAGGGGTTGCCGCTGGATATCGACGTGCTGCTCTTCGATGATCAGGTCGGCAACTTCGATGGTTTGATCTTGCCGCGCGCCGAAATTCTCAAGAACGCGTTCGTATTATGGCCGCTGTCCCTGATCGCGCCGCAGCGTCTGCACCCCGAAGCCGGTGTGTCGTTCGCCCGGCTGTGGGCCGACGCCAATATCGATCAGAAGCTTTGGCCGGTTGCCTTTGAATGGCGGGGCGAGCCACTGACGCCGCCGGCGCTGCTCGCTTCCGTTTAACGGGGCAGTCAAGACGCGCAGGGGTTGCCAATCAGGCGACCCGCTCACCTAATGTTGATAGGACGCCTTGTACACCTTCAATGTGTCCAGTCGCTCGCGCTTAAGCGCCTCACCCAGCTGCAGACCCTGATAACCCTTCTCCAGCAGCGGTTGGGCGGCAACCTGGCGCGCCGCCGCGGCAGCGCCGCGCAGGTATTCGGCCTGCGGATAGGTGCGGTCTTCAAAGCCCTTGCGCCCACGTGCGTCCATTTCGCAGGCGGCAATGAACTCCTCGAACCGTTGGGGGCGACGGTAGATGTCAAAACTCTGCAGCAGATCCAGTAATGCCGAGGGCTTGAGTTCCAGAGCCCGGTGGCCATGGGTATGAAATTCGCCAACCAGTAACGCCAGTTCCTGACAGTCCCTCGGCACCTTGAAGCGCAGATTCACTGCCTTGATCGCTTTGAGTCCCGTGTGTTCATGGCCGATGTGGGAGGGCCATTCCTCTGGCGGCGTGAGCCCTTTTCCTACGTCGTGCAGCAAGCACGCCCAACGAACGCTCAGCGGCTGATGGTGTACGGCACATTGACGCAATACGCTGAGGACATGGGCGCCGGTGTCGATTTCCGGGTGGTGCGCTTCGGGCTGTGGCACGCCGAACAGTGCGTCGATCTCAGGCATCAGCACGGTCAGAGCACCGCACGCTTGTAACACCTCGATGAACACCTGGGGTTCGTTTTCCATGAGTGCCCGGGAGATT
>Ga0265797_10003288_pt1 | contig 26044 bp, 24 predicted proteins | sample P2T30metagenome_FD_192433 | JGI IMG/M metagenome (GOLD analysis project Ga0265797, IMG submission 192433) | Plant litter microbial communities from East Loma Ridge, Irvine, California - P2 T30 | ecosystem: Environmental > Terrestrial > Plant litter > Unclassified | place: USA: California... | reverse complement strand
GCTGGCTGGCTGGATCAGTTTGGCCTGGGTCTACGCACCTGATGTGTCCCTGTTCCAATTGTTTCTCATCTCTTTTCGAGCCAGCTCTTCGGTCGGCCGCTACTTTTACCCACCCTTGTCAACTTCCCTTGCCGCATATCCAGTAATCCAAAATGCGCTCAGTTTCATAATCCCCGGTTTTGGCACCCTCTCATCAAGCATTGGTGGTTTAGTGGTAAAATTGGCCGTTGCCATCTGAAGTTTCTCCGAAGCCTAAGAATGTCGGCCAGCCCCGGGTTCGATTCCCGGCCGATGCATCTATCGTACTGCTCCTGTGAGCGGTCACCTTTTGTTCTTTTGCGCTTCACAGATATGTTGGAGGTTGGCGCGAGAAAGAGCGAGTTTTAGGAAAGGTGCGGGCCACCCAGGGTACGAGACGGAGATCAAGACGGGGGCCGGATGTTTTTGTTCGAGATTGGGCTTAAGGCATCGAGCTGATTGGATTGCTTGCTTTCCAGAGTAGAGTAGCTTAATGTGCTGCGAGCGACGAATGGTTGATTCTGGCTTTGCTTTTATGATCCTGTGTTGGTGCTATTGACTCTTGGCGTCCATGTCGTTTGTCCGTTTTTGCTCTCTGCATGTGTCGCCGCTCTGAAAAGATCGTGGAGGCCGTGTGATGGCATTGTAGAATTTTGCCAGATCGACGCTGGTAGATCTCAGTAGTGGTCGAGGTGAGCTGGTGTGCTGTTCATTCGGGATGTTCAAGTGTGCGAGTTGGCAATCGAATGGTCGTGGGTCACTGCTCGATGTTCGCGTGTCTTGCTCAGACTGTTCGCCATGCCGTTGAGCGTCCAACGTTGGTGGTGCTTCGAGAGTGGAAGGATCGCTAGTCTGGCTGCATTTTGTCGCTTCACAGGTCTACAGTGCTGGGTCGTTATCCAAGTGGACAGATCAGATTGGTACACACAGGAGGAGGGTCGTCAATCGAGATCGACTTGTGCTGAAAGGATACTATTGGTCGGTGAGAACGAGATGGAGCTCCGGGTTTTGGGCTGGGCGTCTTCGTCTGCAAGATGTATTGGTGACTTTGGGTGCTCGATGCTGACTTTATTCGTGTCTTGGGCTACGAACACCTGGCACCCAAAGACTCCCGAACCGATGTGTGTGTGCACTGCTCTTGTCCTGCGGATCATTTCATTTTGAAGTTGCTGTTCGTCCGCGAAGCTGGTAACATGCGCGTTGAAACGTCGCTCAGATCTGTGTCGTCGCCTACTGCCATCATGCCCGCCACCGGCTCTACTGCAAGATCGATCGGCCTTCTCGTATACCAAGGTCCACGGGAGTCAGGTAGGGATAGTAGGGACAAGCAACGGATCATCGTGAGAAGGCGCTCTCCTACCATTCACCACCTTCGTCTACCCACCCCGGCGCTTATGATGTGAGTGTTGGAAAGTGAGGTTAGATTGCCCCTCGTCGTCGTCATTCTCACACCTCTTGAGAGCGTCACCGTGCTCCCGTTCTGCGGGAATGAAACGCTCTTGGCAGCACAGCGCAGAAAGATAAAAGCTTTCAACTTCCGCTTGCTCTTCACTTTCTCTTCCTCCCCTTGACACTCCAAAGTCTCTCCCTCCGAGCCATCCAAGCCTCCCCCTCCGAGCCACAAGTCACTTCCACACACCACCTGGGCAGTAGGTTTGTTGTTTGAACCTCACTGCTCACTATCCGAGGCTTCCTGTCTGACAGGTTGTCCCGCGCCGTACCGCCGTCCTCGCACGGAGTACTGCATCATGGTTCTTTGCGAACCGTCTGTGCTGTTTGTAACCCAGATTCGTCTCGGGTGATCGCGCTCGCCCATCTACCTGCATGTCCGACTTCCAGCTTCCACAGTGGTTTAGGCTTGTAGTGACAACCACCGCTCTACGATGTGGCTGCTTCCGCTTCGTGAGGATTTCTGTCGAAAAGGAGGGCTACGGCCTGACTCGGTACCCAGTTTTCGATCTTAGTATTGCCACTGCCCGGGCTAGGGACCCTACTGGTTGGAGATCAATTGGTGCAACATCAAGGCCAGATCGAATGGGGTAGGGACCCAACAGACGCGGCTGTGCATCAACAAAGACCCTATTGGGGACCCGCACTTGCGCGTCATCTGAGTTGAGATCTCCGGAACGTGCACAGAATAACGGGTAGGGTGGTGTTTTGTCGACAAACCTCATGATCAGCCTCCATTCGCCTCTGGAGCCTTTGAGGCGTACGTATGTTGTTGCTAACTTTGTAGGCCATCAGGTACTTGGTCTTTTGACCGGAAACTGGAGGCTTTCAATTCATGTGCAGTGAATGGCGAGCTGGCAAAATGTTGTATCGCATGTCGTGAAGTCACTGACGCCAGGTTGCTCGGCGTGAAGTGAGGTCGAATTTGGGTTCCGGCTTGGCTGGATCGTCCACTTCACTTGCCACGAGACACCATCTCACGTTCCCAAACTTGACAGCGAATTCGCATGCAAACTACGAGCATACCTGACGCTTACGTTCGCGCTTTGTCTTGACGCTCTGCGAGTTGTCGACCATTTACAAGATGCTATCTGCTCCGCCCACCAAGCAATAGCCGCCACAATTCGCATCAGGTTTGGGGGCAAAGAGAGGCCAAAGGTAACTCGCAAGCCACGTGAAATCATGAGAAAAACGGCACAATCGATCGGCATGCGCTGCAAACGTCCAAAGCGTAAGAGATGAGACGTCCTTGCAGGATCGACTTGGAGCTGCCTGCTATGGTGCAACACAGCAAACCGCTCGTCGCTTTTTAGACCTCGTCGCGGCTGAGACTTCCTGTGAAGAGAAATGGCTTGCTACTCTCACCACACATTTCGCTTTGTTGCTAGATTACATATAACGCGCATCAATTCAACTGTGGTATGATCCCAACAACAGACACAGACACAGATCTCCATCGCCATTCAACCATGTCAAACCAGTACCCAACGAACCAGCCTAACGGCGCCAACCACGACGCCTCCAACGCATCCAACATGCAGCCACCATCTCCCATGGACTTCGCCTTCAGCGCAAGGAGAGGCGCAACGAGAGTCAACCTATGCCACCAGTTCAAAAACATGGTCGGAGTCTACCTGACGTCAAGCCAATCTCTCAACCGCGCCCAGGGAGACAACCCGAGCGAAGAAGCTCGCGAGAGTGCCAATGCACTCAAATTCCAGTGGAATCAGGACCTGGTGGAGGACGACTTTAGTACCGGCCTTTACGTTGTTTTGAAGCACGATTTCCTTCGCGAGGCCGAGGAGGAGGTGGCGAGGCTTGAACGCTTCAAAGATCCTGAGACTGCGGTCGAAGTCTGGAGGGCGTGGGTCCAGTGGAAGGATGTGGTGAAGCTGGTGGACGAGTGCAAACTGTGGAAGGATGATGTTGATCGCGAGATGGCCAAGTTCAAGTAAGGTGTTATCGTAGCACTGAGATGGGGAGAGGGTGATCGGTTTCTTTCGCTATCCTGTTTCCGGTGTGGCCTTGAGAAACAACAGATGTATCGAGAGGGGAACAGACTAGACGGACAGACCAGATTGAATGTATGATAGAATGGAAGCATGCGGCTGGTCTCGGTGTCGAGTGAACACGACAATAGATCTTCAAAGTCGCGCACCACCAATGATATTACTGTACAACGGTATACATTTGTCCATATCTGCTACTGTTACATCGCAGTCGTCTAGTTGTTTGATCCATCGAAATGAGGTGCGACTACTCAGCCAATGCAGCCCACAGCCCAAGCACGCCAGCAACCAGCGGCCCAGCGATCCTGATTGTGTTCCTTGTGTTCCACTGCTTGAGCATCTTCTGCACCTTTGCCTTCTCATACTCCTCCGCGCTGAACGGCGAGTCGTCGAACGGCTCAAACTCCTCCGCAGGCGTCATGGCAGGCCTCTCGACCGCACTTTGGCCAGGAACGCTCAGGAGACCGCCGTTTTGTTGGGGCTTGTGAGAGAGCGAAGGGTCAGAGTCTGCATGATGCGGCGGGGCATCGGCGAGTTGGACGAGCTTCAGTGTCGCTTGCTCCATGAGCATTAAAGTGTACGGGATGACGCTAAACATGGCTGCTGCTGCGCCGGCGTAGAGCTTCCATGTCGAGGAGGAGCGGGCGTTCTGGTTTGAGTGGTAGGCGAGGAAGCCGAACGCGAGAGTTGACAGGACTTCGGCGGGTGGGAGGATCTTTTTGCCAGCCCGGTGGGCTAGAGCGAACTGTTTTGCTGCATTTTGGGCGGCGGAGGAATCATCGGCGCTGCCGCTGTGGGCGACGATGGGGATGACGGATGTCGAGTTTGTGAGTAGGCTACCGGTGGTGATGAAGGAGGCGGCGATTGCAATGCCCTTGGTTGCAGCTATCAACTGCGAGGATGGTTGTGTCGTGGCCATGGTCGCAAGGGGTATCTAAGTATACTATGCCTGTTGCAGACTAAGAAGAGAGATGTAAGAACCTGAGTAGTAGTACATCCAAGTAAACATTTACCTCGTACCTGAATCCCCCATTATTGAAGAGCAGCACCTCGAGCTTAGGTAGCTTACGTCACTTCGCTGGTACGTGCACGATTGACGCGATGGCTGATGTTTCCCCAAAAGACCTAGGTGAACGATTTATGATCCTGTTCCGAAACCAGAACATTTTCATGCTGTGTTGCCAAAGTTGCTTGCACATGGCTGAAGATTTGCTAGCGACGGCGATTCGCTTTCTCAGGATCATCATTTGCACCTCAATGCTGCATCGAATCCTCCCGTCAATATTGGTTCTGCAGGCTCGACTCCGCGATTCCAGCTACGACCTTTTCTGCTGCTTGCCCAGCTGCTACACGAGAGCTTATTGTTGCCTTTTACCTTCCGCATCCATCAGATGATTCGAATCGCTATATCTGATGCGGTTAGTGGAACCATGGAACGATCAGCCTTGTGAAGTCAGCCAAAGTCTAATGGTAGAACGCCTGACAGTACAGTGATGCGCTCGCAGCATTGCTGACTTGGGTATGATGAAGATCCGACTCAAGTCAGCAAGGATCTTTACGGGAACCAGACGACTGCACACTTACATCGCAAGGTGGCCCTCGGCTCAAAGGTAGTATGTATCACACTGCGCAATAATCAAACAAACGTGAGCTACTCGAGCTACTTCTCATACTCAGGTCAGGCTTTCTTCAGCCACCAAACGATCGTCGTGTCGGCAACGCGGAGTGCACATGCAGGGTACATCACGTAGTGGAGCATGTCCGATGTTGGCACTGATGTCACCCCTCCGACTAGATCTTGGAAGACGGCAAGACACCCCTCTGCGCCTCTCTGTCCAACTTCGGGCAACGTGATTAGCCTTGTTGCACTCTCCGTTCGGCTGTTTCATTCTCATCCTGCGACTTGACTCACTGGTCTCTTGACCATACTACACATCTCGGATTGACCTCCCCTCACCATGAGTTCAACAACGCCCCAACACAAGCGCCGTCTAAGCAATCTCTTTGGCACGAAAAAGGGCAAGGAAAAGGATGTCCCTCCAATTATAGCAAATCACCAGCTCCATCCTTCAACAAGCACAGCAACGACTGCGGGTCAATCGGACTCGGCATACGCCAGCAGCAATAACCCTTCGTCAAAACGAGACTCCCTCACCAATGTCAACTCAGAATCGCGCAACAATGCAGATGTGGTGCCCGTGGAAAACAACGGCAACATTGAGGGCGTAGGTCCCGAGCGCAACCTTGCTTATAACACAAGTACGGGACAAGTCGTCGATGATGACACTGGACAAGTGGTTGTAACCACCACTACAACCACTACCACCACCATGTCAACCCGCACCGGCAAGAAAACCACTCAGGTCGATGTTCAGACGCAGAAAGACGACCAGCCTGCTCAGCCTGCTCAGCCTGCAATAGCTGAGGCACCAGGGGACATGCCACCCATGAGCAACACAAACTCGCACTCGCCGGTTCCGCCTGGCTCACATGAGCCATCTGGCGGTAGCTCGCCTGTCGGCACTCCAGTTTCGCACGCCGTAGCTCCGCCCAGAGCGAATCCAGATACGTTCCCAGTGCCAGCACGAAACCCAATGCGTGAGCGCGAACCTATGGACCCTGTTAGTCCGTTACGACCCAACTTCAGCTATCCGAGCAGGACAGACATACGAGAAGACTCAACGTCACAACAGCCCATGCTACAGCAACCGGCGCCAAAGGGCACCTTTGCGAATCTCAAAGCTGCAGCTCAAGGACTACACGTAAGTCGACCCTAGACACCTCTACGCTCTTTCATTCCGAGTCACTGACATAACCTCCACAGGGCGTTGGCGAAACCGTCCGTGGTACATTTAATAACGAAATAGACACACGTTTCCCTCGTAGCAACAGCCAGAAAGCTGCGGTCGCAAACGCAAAAAACCAGAGTGTTCTTGAAGGAGGCCACCGCGAGATGGCGCCTCTCAACAGCATGCGTCGCTCACAATACCACCGTGGATCACAAGACGTGCAACAAGCAGCCCCGCTACAGTCGCCAGCAGCGCATGAACCTGCATCACAACAATTGGTTCCAAACCCACTACAAACCCACCAACAACAACAACTCGCAACACCTCCACCTCCGCCACAATCAGAGTTTGGATCGTACGCCGGTAACGGATCGGGCAGTGAGATGAGCCAGGTACCGTCTTCATTTTCACCCGAATCGAGTGTGCCCGAGCAGAAAAGAGGTGGGCTGAGGAAACTGATGAAACGAAGGCCTGTACCCGGGTCTACTTCGTGAGCTATACGAGGCCAGACTTGCATCGACCCGACAACTCAAGTCAAGCGTGAATACCAACCTATCAACAGTGGCCTATATTTGCCCAAAAGCAGGCTACACACGCGGCGCTTTTGGCGATCGGCTAGACGGTGTTGGATAATCAACAACCTCCGATTAAGAAATGAACGACTAATGAGAATCATTGCACACTTGCATGCGACAGAATGTCATGTGTATCATATCTAGGACAATAATTGTGTCATCATCAACAGTCGCTATCTACACTGCTCATGCTCGTTCACAACCACTCATGTAATCCTCTGCGAGCACCACGACTTCACGACGTAAAGTAATGAACCGGTGTTCTCGCCCGACGCCGCCTGCCGTGCCGTTTGGTAGACAACAGCCATCAGAAATATAAAAGAATGAAATCTCAAGCATTCAACAAATCCCAACGCATGGCAAAACAGACCTCTCCCTCCCCAACCTGCACACTCCTAATCTTCCCCGGCTCAAACCCACCCAACTCCACCAACCGCCCCAGATCCACTTTCTCTCCTGCTACCTCCCCACCTTCGGGCCCGAGCAAAACCGCCACGCCTTTCCACAGCAGCGAGTAATGAATCCCCTTTAATCCCTTGACCGAAGTCTTCAGGTCGGGTTGGATGGTGGCGAAGATGTGCGTGTACGCTGCTTCTGGGTGAGGCCATGAGGTTGAGGTTGGGGAGGTGTTGGAGGCGAGGGTTATGGTCGGTTGGTCGACGTGGGAGAGTGAGGTTTTGCACCAGTTTTCTAGGGTGGTGTGGGTTGTGGTGTCTAGGCAGAGGATTTTGGAGGCGCCGGACAGGAGGAGGCGGGCGGAGTAGTCGTTTAGGAAGGTCTCGAGGGTTTGTGATTGGGTTGTGGATGATGTGGACATGGTGGCGGGTTGCTGCTGCTGTTGTTGTCGGCCTTTGATGTTTGGGCGTGAGTCGGTGCAGGTCTTGGGCTTTTGGAGAAGTGGAAGGGCTGCTTGGGGCATACAGTATGTCTCAGTGGGTAGGAAGACGGTTTGATCACAGGGATATGGGTAGCAAGACAAGGTACGTGTATTTACATGGCATATGTTGGGCCGAGGAAGTGGCATGGCCGATCAATGAGGTGCATGTGGTTAAACATTATTCCCGACGTCATCGAAAGACCACGAATGAGTTGAGAGCTCCAATCATCTACATGTACCTTACTGAACCCAGTAACTCATCTTGACTCACCGATTGTACTCGACTTTATAGATTTGACTATCGATTTGATCAAGCTATGTTGGGGCCCAAATGAAGGATGTTAAGCCCACATAGTCATCGAAATATAGCAATTCAGAACGACTGCAACATAGCTGGCATCTCGGAGTAATGGAAGCCGGCGAAAAAGAAAAATCTATGATATTCAACACTGCTCAAGCTAAAATGTAGGCTTTTCCCGCTCAAGCTACATGGGTGTGAGGACATAGTACAATGTATCAAGACTGCTATACAGGCGGGTGGTAGTCGGTTCGGATCGAGCATGGCAGAAATGCTCCCAGCTTAGAGGCAGAACAATGCTCGTTCCCGTTCTTCTTCGTCGTTTGCCATGGTATTGTCGTTTGCGCCGGGAGACGGAGGTAAGGTATCGTGCTTTACTTAAGCTGGCGGAAGAGCTTAGGGGCTGCGCAGGTGGAGGCGCAGTGCATCAGGTGGAAGACTGCGAACCGTCAGTATACAATACAATGCTGAACTTTTGAGATCTCCCGAGCTGTTCCACATGGCTCGGGCGGTATTCTCGACTTACACTCCTCGACACAGTCCTCCTCGGCCTTGCCAGTCTCCTCCTGCTGCTTCATGACGCGCTCGGCGCACTCATCGTAGTGGTGCTTAAGAGGGGCGCACTGCTGGGACTTCATGCACTCTGTATGATAGTCAGTGACTGCTTCCTGTCTCATTCCTTTGGCATTGGTGGGACATCATTGATCTGCAAATCGCCGCAACCCACAAACAGGCGCGTGAACACACGCGTCGGCCGTGCGCTGAACAATACAGCAATGTATCTCAGGATTCAGACTTACCCTCCTCGAGCGCAGGCTTGGGGTCCTCAGGCTCCTCCTCCTCTTCTTCCTCCTCCTCCTCTTCCTCCTCCTCCTCCTCGTCATCGTCGGATGAGCCCTCGCCGGGAGTGTGTCCCTTCTCGCTCTCGCCCTGCCTGCTGGCGGCCTTCTCAGCGTCCTCCTTGTTGGCCTCGCCCTCCTCCTCGCCCTCCTCGTCGGTGCCGGCAGCGGGAGACTTCGTGCTCGCACCGCCCTGGGTGGTGGCGCCACGGCCGTGCTCAGCGGTGCTCATACCGCCTGCGCGCGCATCTTGGCCGGAGTTTTGGGTGCCGCTGGTGTCCGTAGGGCCGCCCTCGAACTGGCGCTCCTCAGCCTCAACAGGCTGGAAGGAGACGGATGAGTAGAGGTCGGAGACGTAGTCGAAGAAACCCATCTTGGCAGCTGTGTCGGGTGATATGGACGGGTGTACGGGGGGCTGAAGGGTGATGATGGCGGCGAGTTCAATGGCTTGATTGAGGAGCTTTCCGCGATCTCTCCTTCCCGCCAAGAGCCAGATGACGGGAAGACTCGGCCAATCAGAGGGCACGCAATGGTTACACGCCGGCGTCGATGACAGTACTACATGTTCTGTTTCCGCGTCGAGGCACCTTTCGTACAATGATAACAACTGATACAAATATTATCGGATCCCTGCTGGTACAGAGATGTCTGGTCAGAATGTTGCGATGGTCTCATCCATTGACGACTAAGTCCTCGAAGCGGCACTTCAACGGATTTTTACGCGGCACGCCAACCACGCTCGACTCTATGGATATGCAAAGCAAGCAATCGCTCGGTCGACGACAACAATATCTGTCTTTACGCGCCTGGCATAATTCTGGAACCATCTAAGAGCCGACAGATTACCTTACAATCCTGAAGAACTCTTGTACCAGATCGCAACTTCAGTATTCTGATTGAGATGGGATTTACAGATAGCAGTAGTACACCACACTCTTGCATTCTCTCAGGGGACATATTGATCGAGACGGACTGCACCCTGCATCTTCAGGGTATGTCTCCATCTATGTGTCACCCGAGAGGCATCTCATAAAAACATCTGAACTGGCATCGTTCCGAACTCCCCCAAGCATATCCTAGATCACAAAACTCAGCAGCGACTTTGCCGGCACCTTCGCCATCGCTGTGTTGCCACGCTGGATCTTTGCATAGCCGCGCTTGAGATCATTGTCCTGATTGGTCAGGTAAGTGACAACCTTGCCGTGCTTCGAAGTTTTCAAACCCTGCAAGGTCACAGTCTCTGTTTTGTTACCATTGTTGATGACCTGCACGGCAGTCGAGCCGTCGGTATTTGCGAAAGCGGAGACATTCAGCTCACTCGAGCCAACAACACCGGCGTCGATTCTGCGGGCACCCTTGCGGATGAACTTGGAACCAAAGTGCGCGTGCGCCCACAGTCGCTTGGTGACTTTGACTTCGGATGTGTTGTTGACGAACAGCAAGCTTTGGTTGTCCGTAGTGTTTGCTGCGCCCCACCAATAAAGGTGCCCTGTGACATTGGCGAGCGTGAACGCTTTCTGGATGTTATTCGCCCAGGTTAAGCCTTCGCTCGAATTGCCGGCAACGTACCAGTCGTAGTTGATGGGATCGAAGGTTGACCACTCCGTCTGCCAGACTTTGAGGTCAGTCTTCAACGGGTACGTCGGCTTCGAACTGTACCCGTGCCCGGTGACGAGTGCCAGGGTGTCCTCTCCGCCTGCGGCTTGGATGCCAGTCAACATCTCTTGTTGCGCATCCCAACCGGTGGCGTCACAACATGCGATCTGCGTTTTCAATCCTGAGCGCTTCAGGGTCGGCGAGAGGATTTTGAGAAAATCGGCTTCTTGTTGGCCGTTCGATTGCATGGAGGCATAGCTCGTGCTGGACTCTCGGTCAGTGCCTGTACAGCGGCAGCAATGGATCCAATGATTAGGTTTACTTGAGATCAGGCTCATTCCAGGCGTTGACATAGTCGATCTTGATGCCACGGTCTCTATAATCCTTGAGGTACTGGACGATCTTGTCGGCGTACGCTTGACGCCAATCGCCACTTTCGCATGTTGCGTTGGTGACTCCGCAGAGGTACCCGCCATTGTTGTCAGTGCCTAAACTCGGATGTCAGCAGAGATCAATCTCAATGGGAGTATCTTTAAACTCCATGCTTGGGGGAGACGGTAGTTCTTTACCAGATGTCTTCATGTATCCATCTGCACTCCAGGAGTCGGCAATGATGGTGTGAACGCCTCGAGCCTTAGCCTGGTAAGCCAGCCATACTTGGTACTGATCATCTCGCGGCAACGGGATGTAGTTGAGCTACACAATTTCACTCAGCGATGCTCAACATACGATACAAGATCACCGACCTGACTGCTGTTCGACTCCGGAGCCTCAGGAGCGATCGACTTCATCAGGTCCCAGCCGTCGTTCGGAGAAGACCCAAGTCCATTGCGCAAGATCGTCATGCCTGCGCCTTTCGTGGTGAACAGGTAGTCGAGAGCCAGCTTCTGCGAGGGATGGTCCAGCTCGTGCATGACGAGGGACCTCTGGAAAGCTTCTGAAATGCCGGTACCATCGTAAACTTGATACTTGATCTTCGGGTTGACTTTGATCGTTGAGCCAGACTTGTGAGTTGTTGCTTGCACGGTTGCCGAAAGAATCGCGGCAAGCGTGATCAATTGAGTGTACACCATTGTTCTGAATCACGGATGCGAGCTGATGTCTCGATGCAAGCTCGCTATTTCGGCGTCGTTGCTTGGGATATGTATAGCAAATTTTCCAGCTAAATACAAACTGATGGACAAGCACCCCTCCCGGCTGTGTCGCAGAGCGGGATACATGGCAGAGAATAGAATTCACAGGCTGTTTGACTGAGCAGGGGGAGTGTCAATTTCCAAATCAGACCGACGTCTACTTGACCAAAATGTGCAGACAAGGTACACCGGGGTACAACTCATGGCTTGCGGATGAGTCGCTGATTGATGGACTCAAGCATATTACTGTCGGCACCCGTTGTAAGCACCACCAAAGTCTCAATGGAGACATTCGAATTAGCCGCAAGGTATAGCCCCACAGCCTTCTCATGCACCAGTCGATAGTCTGGTGAGTACCCCGCCTTGGATGCAAACTCTCTCTCTCTACTGGGTGATCCTTCAATGGAAAGACCAAGTCATCTTGGTCCAGCCTTGTTTGTTTGCCGGGTAAATCAAGCCTGACAAGATCCTTGCCTAAGCTCCCCAAGAGACGGAACGTGGAACAGACGTGTTGCAGACACAAAGCTTCGTATTGGATTGGATCGTTACGCGAGTTGAGAACGAGGTAAACCTCAAGGCATTGGTTCATACGAAGTCATGCCACGTTACTCGATAGACCCACAAGTAAAACTTGCGAACTCTGCGATGTTAAGAATATCGATTTGGTAACGTTATGATTGATGTTTTGCGACCACGCAAGATCTCAATTGCAAGTGATGAGGACGAACACTTTACATCCAATAATGGACGGAATGCCAGACACATCACCACCTGCCTATCTCGTGAGAAAGAAGAGATGTCCAGATGAGAGGTGGATGACGCAATCAGATCCACAAATCACTTGTATGTATACAAGGTGACGACCAAGGACCTCAAGATACTTACTCGAAAGTAACGAGTATAGATCCATCTAAACGTCAAACACACAGTCAATACCATCCACTCTCATAGCCCCAACATGTCACCCAAAAACAAAGCCACTGATCTTTTTAACGTCTCAGGCCTCGTAGCTGTCATCACCGGTGGCGGCTCAGGCCTAGGACTATATGCAGCCAGAGCCCTAGATGCAAACGGAGCAAAAGCAGTCTACATCGTCGGCCGACGAGAGGAAACCCTCCAAGCAGCCGCCAAAACAGCCATAAATGGCACCATCAAACCCATAGTGGGCGACGTAACCGACAAAGAATCCCTCACCAAGATCGCGGACCAAGTCCGGCAAGAGCAAGGCTACATCAACCTGCTCTTCGCCAACGCCGGCGTCTCGGGACCGCGACACGCCGCGACGCTGAAGGAACTCCCAGGTCACGAAGACGGCAGCAAACCTTCCGTCGCCGAGTTCCAAAAGGCAATGTTCGAGCCGCCGATCGACGACTTCACCTTCGCCGGCCATGTCAACTGCTCCGCCGTCTTCTACACGGTCATCGCCTTCCTAGACCTCCTCGACGCCGGCAACAAGCAGCGCAACCTGCCGCAAGACTCGCAGATCATCGTCACGTCCTCGATCGCGGGTTTCAGCCGACAACTGGCGTCGAGCTTCGCTTACAGCAGTTCCAAAGCGGCTACCACGCATCTTGTCAAGATGTTGGCGACGTATTTTGCGCAGTCTGGTTTCCGGATTCGTGCTAATGTTATTGCGCCGGGGCTTTATCCTAGTGAGATGACACAGAAGACGACGGCGACTTTGGAGGCTTTCAAGGGGGTGAGTGGGCATGAGGGTGCTTTTGCGGGTGCGCATGTTGTTAGTACTGAGAATGCGCCTGCTGAGAGGACGGGGAGTGAGGAGGATTTTGCGGGGACTGTTTTGTACATGGCAAGTAGGGCGGGTGCTTTCTTGAATGGTGAGACGTTGGTGACGGATGGAGGGAGGTTGAGCCAGATGCCTGCTGTTTACTAGGGTTGGGAGGATGTAGACATGCATGACTAATGAGACGATTTTTGTTGTTGGGTGTTGGGTGTTGGAAATGCTTGTTAAAGATGATGGTAAGCACCGATGATGGATATCTTCTGATCCTATGTACATACTCCAAATGTACGCCGACTTAACCCTACGATATGGAATGTACAATGCGAGGAAATTAAAGGAAATGCGAGTAGAAGAAACGTTGTAAAGCAAATTAGTAGGCCAGGCTTCGGCGTCAGGGTATCACAGGCTCGGAAGCCATGGGGTGAATAGTGCGTATGATATTCTCAATTCGAATCGACGGGATCTAGAGCGTCGTCTTCGTGGAGGTAAACTGTATGAGATTAGCACGGAGGAATTGGAATATAGCAGATCAGACGACAGTAACTCACCATGCGGCTTCACCAACCAGCTTATCATAAATGCCAAAGCGAAAGTGGCAGTCAAGCAGACGAAGACAGTTTGTGTAAAGCTGCCGACCGTGGCAGCGTAGATGCCATTGAATAGTGTCGGTGCCACGACTCTCGATAGAGCGTGCAAGAGACCGCTTGCACCCAGCAATTGGCCGGTTTGCTCTGGTGGCACGTGTTTGGTCATGGCGGATTGCAACGTAGGCGAAGCGATACCACCAAGAGCCGCGATGCAACCTGACAGGATCATCATGTTGCCGGTACGCGCGAGCGTGTAGCCCAGATAGCCAAGCGTGTCGAACAAGACGGCCACTCGGATGATGGATAGATCGAACGTGTCCGATCCCGAATTCTTCTGCGAAGGGAAGCCTTTTCTCCGGCGCACGTACTTGGTCAGTAGGGGCATAATGATCAACAGGCAAACGACGCGGCATGAGTTGACAATGCTCATGAAGCGCGAGGATTCGAATGTCTTCCAGCCGAACATGTAGTTGGTGTAGATGATGACGACCGTCATGGAGCCCATGGCAACACCGAAGACGATCGTGTCGACCGCGGCGAGCATGACGAGATTACGGCGGAGTGCGGGCGAAGAGCCTTCGCCAGTCGGCCATAGCACTTTCAGCGGCTCGAGAAGGTTGAGAGAGCGTAGTTGGTTGATCCAATCCCGGTCCGAATCCCGTGAAGTATTGCGACGAAGTTCTTCGTGCTTCTCACGAGCAGCGAGCTGGCGCTTTTTGCTGACTGATTCAGGTACGACGAAAGCCATGAAAGCAGCAAAAGTGGTGTGCACACCTAGTAGGATGTAAAACACAATGACAATCTTGCCTGTGTACTTGACCAGGTAGCCAGCAATAATCGGACCAATAGCGATACCCGAGAATAGGCAGCCGTGGATCAGGCCGAAGGCTACATTGCGTCCGGCTGGTGGCGTACAGTCTGTGATGTAGGAATTGGTGATGGCCATTGCGACGATGAAAGATCCAGTCATACCGTCGAGGACAGCGCCGACAAGAAGCCACTCCACGTTGAAGGTCTCCGGATGTGAAGCCGCGACAATTGTGATGACTTCACCCAAGATAGTGCCAATGCTGGTGATGACAATGATCTTCTTGCGGCCGTATCGGTCGCTCAGCGCGCCCAGTTTGGGGCTCGCAAAGGCAGAGATCAAGCCGGTGATCAAGTTGATCCAGAGGGTGAACATTGACACACGGCTCTGGACTTCCGGTATGCGACACTGATCATTGTCTCCGCCGCCGAAATCGACCGAAGGTAGCTTTGTGTAACCAGGATGCTCACTCGCTTGCTCGTCAACGTATTGCCTGCAGACCAGCTGCAAGATCAAATTGAGCTTCGGTGGGAGTGAGCCTCCAAAGGCCAACGCCACGATGAAAAACGGGCCCAGCATCCAGTAGATCGAAGGACGTTTGTACCATGGGAGATGTGCAAAGTCCGCTCCTCCCGACCACGAGTCTTTCCTCCCTCCCTCTTCTCGCGGCGCCAACAAAGGCGAGTCTTCATGGGACCTGTGTTCGTCTGTTTCTGCCGGAACGCTGAAGCCGCCAGCAGCTAATTTGGCTGCCTGCTGCCCGGCTCTTTCGCTGTGTCTATTCCGGTCTTGTTGTAGTGCCTGCTGGTCGAAGCTGACCTCGGCCTCTATTGCGGCGTCCGTGTTCTCCATTTTGCAGTGGTGTGCGTCCTCCTGTTGCAGCGTGCCTGGGAAGGGAAGGCGAGTATGCGTTGGGGTGTGAATGCGATGTTACGTTCAGCTTTCGGAGAGCATGTCGGACTGGCTTCAATGCGGCGCGAGTTCGTTATGCAGTGTCTAGGGAAGCGAACACAGAGGGAAAGGAAAGGTCGGGCCTCATTATCAGTAATCAAGGTGTCGAGAGCGGCGTGATGCGCGCCACCATCAGTGTGTAGACGGCACGGGTTTAGAGGCGGAATGTTTGAGATCCGGACAACTCTATCTATACTGCATTCTATGGTTCGCGGTAAAACATGTGCCCCTAGTAAAGGCAGAGGAAACCCTTTTGGAAATATTCGAAGTGCATCGCCAGTTTATGATTGTAGCAGTTCAACGACATGTATTCACTACCACGAATCACCGTTCTACCATTGCAAACACAAGCGACGCGCTCAGCTTATCCGCCCTTGTTTGATCAGGATCCTTGTTGAAATGGTGAGGTCATAAAGATCTGGAACAATCTCCGATTCGGCCCAATCACGTTAGTCTTTGCGTCCTGGAGCATCCAGATGGCCGGTAAACGGACGTATTCAGATGCCGACTCCGTGCATCGAAATACATCTGCATCCCTGGTCATAAAACCAAAAACGAGTTCAATAATGTCTTTCGTCGCGTTGCGTTTCGTCTCGTTTCATTCCGATTCAATATCACTCACTACCTTTCAATCCTGCCCAACACTTGAGTTCAGTAACAGCGTGTGTCTTGAAACCCCGTTTGCGAAAGTATACTTGAACCCAACGAAATCTTGTACGATGGATCATTTGCTTACCATCCGATGATAACGAGCTTGACACCCAGGAAGACACCTCAGAAGACACCCCAGTACCTAAGTATGTGTATCACCCATTCATGAGGCTAGGTAGACAAAAATTATCAACAACTTTCCTTTACCTCGAAACGAAAGGTCCTCGCATCAGCAGCCCTAGAGAGAGAGAGAGAGAGAGCGTCGTGAGGAGAGAAGGGATATATGTCCACAATGCCCGCGAAAATGAAATGAACCGAAAACGCCACCGCTAAATTACCATGTATTCCAAAATCGTCAAAAAAGGAGGGGGGGTAGAAAACGCGACTGTCCAGTGCCAACAAAGCCTGAAACCCCGAACACAAGCGCTCTCATGTGCGATGTGACTTTCGTGACAACAGCAAACGACAACAACGACCAGTCTCTTCCTTTCAAAGTCAAAAGATTCCCATCGTATCAAATCCAACCATCCCTCACCACCTCCCTCCCAACCACCGATTCAACACCAAACTCGCTCGTCCGTCTTCGCTCCAGAACCCACCTTGGCGGACCCGAGTTCTCCTCGCCTGGTGAGACAGTCTCGCGCACGTATGCGACAGAGTCGGCGCCGCTCACGTTGCGCGAGTGGGTGGGAACATTGGCAGCAGAGCCATTGCCCGTTCGGATGGCGGGCAAAGGAACGGCCTTCTTCGCCGTGCCCGGCGCCGCATCGCTGAGCGGCGACGAGAAGTGCGTCTGTGATTGCGCTTGCGGTTTGCGCGGCGTGGCGTCTGGATCCGCAGTGGCCGAAGTCAATTGCGGCGAGGCGAATGGCACACCGCGGCTGCTGCTTGATGTTGCCGAAACTGGGCTGTCGGACGTCGTCCACGGGCGTGCAGGACTGTTGGTCGCGCTGGCCGGGGATGCACCCATGAACTGCTGGTGGGTTTGCACGTGTGTTGGGCCACCTGCAGCTGGGAAGGCGCCAAAGTAGCCACCGCCGCTGGCGCGAGCCTTGTTTTGACCGCCGTCGCCCACGAGTGGGCTGAGTGGAAGGCGGGCGAGGGCTGGGCTCGCAACGCCGCCATGGTTCCAGGTGGCGCTGGCTGGGCCAAAGTTAATGAAGCTGTTCCTAGCGCTGAACTCGCTACGCTCTGTTATAGGCGTCAAATCGGGTTCGCGTGAGAAATTCTGCCTGCGGAGAGGGTCGTCGCCGTCGTCTCCGAAGAAACCGCCATTAACGGCTTCTAGAGCCTGTCCATTCGCCGAGCCGGCCGAGTCGGAACGCGCGCGGGCGTAGAATCCGAACTCTTGACCGTAAAAGCCGGAGTCATCGTAGGCGAGCGCTTCGGCGTTGGCAGCGGCAACGAAGTCATCATCTCCGTCGTCGTAGTCATCTTCGAGATGGTTGATGTTGATGTCGTCAGTGGGTGGGGCGTTGATATCGTCAGATGGGGCTGCGTTCAGTTCATCAGTCGGAGCCGCGTTGATGTCGTCAAACATTGTCGCGTTGAATCCGAAGTCGAAACCGGACATTCGAGGCAGAGTGTACCTGGGATTAGGGGCGTTCTGTGACCCGGTTCTGTTGGTCTCTGCGTTTGTTGCCGGCGAGTGTGATGTATTAGTAGCAGCTTTTGCAGCAATGTCATCGTTGTAGCAGCTTCTGTCATCTGCCCATTTGGAATCACGTTCAAATGGCTCCTCCTCGCCTCGATCCGAATACACGCTGCTTGTCGAGACGCTTTCTCTGCGCTCGAACCTCCCCTCTTCGGCAGCACGGTTCGCTGCGTCGGCGAGTGCCTGATGATAAGCCACCATCTGTGGCGAAGCTTCTTTCGCACCAGGCTGAGCTGGAAGAGGCGGCACCAAGTCACTCAGACCCAACCTCTTCGCGTCATCGGACGGGTTGCGTTGGGGAACCCGTTCCGCATCGCGAGGACCTTGCAGCGGCAAGTCATCGAGTAACATCTGAGACTGTCGCAGCTGGGCTTTGCCGCCCGCGTTTGGCATTGCAAAAGTCGGGTAGGGTCCATCGCGGCTAGTGATGGTCATGGCGCTCGCATGGCGCTCGTGGTATCCACGTGGCTCCATACCCCTGTAACCGCCCGCGAAGTCGGGATTGTCGAATTGATCCTCGTTGATGCTCTCGCCGTATCCGGAGCCATTTTGGACATCTTCTGAAAATCCACCGTCGTCGAAATACATATCGTCATGGGTCGAGTCTGTACCCGATTCAGATGCGGCATATTGCAAATTCTGGTTCATCGATACGTTGCGCGCGCGGATGCCTTGTCCGATCGAGCCGTGGTAAGCAGCGCTCTCCCCTTCGCTGTTGCTACCATGCGCGTACGAGTTCTTCGATGGCAAAGCCATAGGGGAGGTGACAGGCGCTCTGGGGACAAGATCAGGAGAACCCACCGAAGCGCGCCCGTTTGCCATGACAAAAGGACCCTGGTGATCTTCTGAAGTGGGTGGCCTGCTGTGCTCCGGACTGTCAATAAACTTGAAGCCACTGAAACGAGGATGCTGTGATGCTCTCGGAGACGACCCAGTGTTCATTGCGCGCTGCGGCGGCGCGCCGTTGCTCTGCGCAGTCGAGACCGACATTGTGCTGTCAGCATTGAAACCAGGATTGCCAGTCGCATTGATGCCGGCGCCCCCGTAGCCTGCCGCATGCGGTTGCATGTAGAAGTCACTCCGCGGCGCAGCACTTCCATTTGCCCCGTACTCAGAATCAGCCAGTGTCATCACCGTGGCGTCGCTTGTGATGCGCTGGTGCTGTGGATTCCAGCCGTTGTTGTTGTTAGTGTTGCTGTTGTAAATGGAGGTCTCGCTAGAGTATCGTGAGCTTGGAGCCACCGAGTTGTGCTTCATGCTGTAAACCGCCGAATGAGCCCTAAAAGCAGGATGCTCGGCGTAAGTGAGCTCGGGATTTCTTGGGGGCGCTGTCAGGTCCTCTTCATATACAGAACTGGCATCGGATCGAGGAAATTGATCCGGAGGCTGCAAGTGGGACCTGGTGTTACCACTGCCGAGACCAGAACCGATGCCATTACCTCCAACAGGATCGTTCATCCTCATCTCCGCCTCCATCTCGTCTTCATCGTCCATAGCATCTTCGTCAAAATAATCATCCTCATCCTCATCCATCGCGCTCTTCTTCGATGCTTGCGCGCCCGCCATGCGCCGGTGCTTGTCCTCGAGTGCTCTCTCTTCCGCAGCACTCGCATCAAGTTGGAAGCTAAACCTTGACGCATTGGAAGCATGGTGTTTGGGCGTCATGGAAGACGCAGGCTTGGAGTGCCCGACCGCCGAAGCGCGCTTTTCGACAAGACGTGCTGGGCTGGAAGCTGACTGATATGACACCACTGCATCGGCCACGTAAGGCTCGGGCGTCGAGTGGTATGATGAGTCGAGGGCGGGTGACGAGAGAGCTGAAGTCGAATCTGGGAAGCCCGGCTTAGGAGACGTAGGACCGCTCGACAGATTGCGCAGAGCGGGGTGTACTGCTTTCGGAGCAGGGGGGCTGTCAGTTTGGGACCAGTCAGGATGCTGTGCGGACGGGGTGTTCTCTGCGATCGGATCAACACGCGGTAAGCCTCGCGACTCAGGACTTTGTTGATTGTAGGAAGTGTCGAATCTGCCTCCAATCATCGACATATCAGAGACAGGTCTGCGGTTCCTCTCGGGCTCTTCTGGCGATATGGGACTGTGATTTGGACTCGTTCTCGCTGCGATAGGGCTGACAGCTGCGCCAGAGCTCGCACTAGATTCTCGATTTCCTGAACCGGATTGCTCGCTTGATCGTTTGCTGCTATCATCGTCCCGGTAGAAGCTGGCCTGCATTGGGTCGAGCTGTTGACTTCGTCGCGCGAAAGGAGGAAGAATGGAGCTCTCCTGGCTGGGACTACTCTGGTGAGATGCGCGTTTCAAGAAGTCTTTATTTTCAAGCCTTTCGGCGTGAACAGAGTGCGCTTGTCCATCGTTGCTCGATTCTTCGTAAAGGTGTTCGACAAAGATGGGCGTATGTCGGCTATGCCTGGAGCTCACATCGCTACGCTGCGCGCTGTGCAATGACGGTCGATGTTGGTCCTGATCAGAGGTGATTGAGATTGCAGGCAAACCATCAGATGACTGTAACTGTCGGTCGGACACACCATTGTGATCCGCGTCACTCGATGAGATTGTCCGTCTCGTTCGTGGCGCATTGAAGTCGTGTACAATCTTGCCCTTTATCCTCGGATCAAAGTCCTCTGGCATGCTGTTGATACCGACGGAAGCTACAAGCTTTTGTCGAGCCTGAGCCTGGGCTTGAGCTCTCCTCTCTGCCTCGTCCGGAGCAGCAACCGAGTCTTGTCCACTGCGTCGTCTCGCGAGTAATGCCATAGGATTGAGCAAGCGTGTCTTTCGCTTTTCGGGTTTCGCCTGATCCTTGTACGAGCCATTCGAATGATGTGTAGGCACCATGACGCCCGCAATCGTCGAGGATGAACCAAGCGTCTTGGGCCTTGTCGTGACATGTTGAGGTGCTGGAAACGATGATGACGTCTCCGAATAGGGCGTTCCAATGGTCTGTTGCAAAGGTGAGGCAGATGCTGATTTCGATGATTGTATACTAGGACGGGCAGTCGATCCACTGTAATTTGTGCCTGTTGCGCTTGGAGTTTTCCGCGCTTCCTCCATGCTCACGGCGGACAGATGGTTGGGTCGTGAAGTCGGAGAGGGTTCATTCTGACGGAGACCTTCAACGGCGGCTGATCGAGGAGGGATTGCATCTGGAGAGCTGTAGCTGCTCGTGACTGCGGCCGGCCGTTGTACGTTGTGCGAATAGGGTCTATCTCTGCTATCGATGAAGCTCCGGCTCATAGGTGGCCCGGCGGTGTATGGGTCGCTTGGTGGCTGAGGCTGCGGCCTAGGGAACATAGTGGCCTCCATCCTGGGCTCGTCGAAGCTGATCTCGGGGTAATCGCCCGAGTGCTCCAAAGAAGGAGTCTCCTCTGGTGGCACGAGAGATGTCAGAGGCAAGCTATCGCTATCGAGGGCGTCTGGTCCAGCAGCGCTTCCTCGAGGCCGGGGTGTCGAGTCTTCTGCATGTGCGCCCTTGCCTTCGCCTTGATCCTCGGCGGTTTCGCGCCTCTCTTTCCCCTTCCTCGCGGCTGAGCTGACGTTGGGTTCGTGACGGCTGGCGACACGCGGAATGGGCGGTAGAACGGGCGGCTGCAGGCTGACTATGGTGGAGCGGCGCGGTGCATAGCTGGGGCCGGCAGGGTGGTTGGTGGTGGTGGTGCTGATTCTGGGTTGGACAGAGTCGGCGCTGGGTCGCGAGTCGAAGGAGACGGGCGAGTTCAATTGCTGCCTCTGGGCGGCGGCGTACGTGCTATCGAGATCGAAACGCTCAGCGAGGGGACTGACAGGGACCGTGTTCTGGCTGGAGGACTGCGAGCGGCGGCGAGCCTTTGCGAACATGTCTGTCGCACGGCTCTCTCTCCCGTCTGCACCGCTGACTACTATGGCGATATTAATAACGACAATAATATCCTGAATCTGCAGCGATGGCCGTGCATGCAAGACTCGACCACTGAAGGGCCCTGGTGGTGGTGGGGGCGGCCTGTTCGTTTCAGCGATGCTTGCTTGGTCTTCGTTGAGCCGAGTACAGTAGTATGTAGAGGTCGCTTGTCGCTTGTCGCTTGCAGCAGTGGTGTGCGACTGGCAATTAATGATCACAAGCCGCAAGACTCGAGTATTCGATGCGATTGAAAGCTCGGCCAGAATATTAAGTTGACAGCAGTAGCAGTAGAAGTTATTAGCAGCACCCACGCAAAATGTCCTGAAGACCGACCTCCTCCAGACAGCAAGACCCAACGCTACCGACGGGCTAGGAAGTCTACTAAGCTATCTCCAACGGCCGCGATCTTCCTGCACCCTTTGACCGTTGCGGCGTCTTGACCGTGAGCCTATCGCGCGTGAAGCCAGAGAAGAAAGGGTTATCTTCTGTAGCATGAGACAAGGATGCGGTACTACTACCCAGTTTGATGTATGCGATAGATGGATTCTTCAACGAGAGTCGATTTATCTCTTGCCTCCAAAGATAGACGACCACTGCTGACTAGCCCTCCGGTCTCTCTCAAAATAGCGCAGAGTTACAATACTTTGCTCCTTGTACCAAACGCGCCAGCAACTCTAATGGCGGCTCGATGGATTTCTGTCCGTCGCGCTATCCCTGCTGAGGCTTGGTCGGATGTGAAGCCCCGATATGTCTGTGCTGTGGGGCTCTCGTCCTGTCAACACGAACCGGGTACTTGTTCCATGTCTCGGAGCACAAGCCAGCTAGCTAGAAGGTGAGTAGATGATCACTTACAGACCTTTGTTAAAGGTCATGGCCGACGAGAGGTTGACTGAACAACACTACAATCCGAGAGTATTGAGGACGTGAGTTTGCCGCTCACTCCAACGTGACGACGGCTTTTCTTTCCTCCGCCGTATGGGTAACAATGCAATTGGGTATATCAATGGTGACTCAAAAGTACAACACGAACAAGCACGGTCAGAACGTCGTCCCTCAATTCTCAGTCCCGACCTTGACATCACCCACGATACTCTCAGCCTCTTCATGTGAAACACACTCGAAATCGTACCGCTTCGTCTCCTTCTCACGATAGACAAGCACACGCACCATCTTCGGGTGCTTCCTGCTGACCTTGACACCCACAATCGACGACATATGGATATTGGTCACCTTGCCCGTCGCTGGACCAGAGTCCTCAGAATTAGAAGGCAAGATCTGCAAGAACTCGGGCGTGATTACCAAGGTGCGTGGGTGCGAGCCGGAGAAGCTAAGCGGCAGTTTGCGCTGCACGTTGTAGCGGCGTCCGGGCATGGTCGAGTTCGCGAGGTTCATGAGCGAGGCGGTGGCGTGCAGAGTCTGTTGCTGCGCAGCGTTTGGATGCAACACGCCAAATCCCTTCTTGCGTTTGCCGTCTTTCGTTGTCGGGGGTGTGTTGGGCACTAGTTCTAAAGGAGCGTTTGGGCTGTTTGAGCTTGGTGAGCCAGACAATCCAAGTCCAAAGTCCCCAACCGCGCCGAAACGTCGACGCACCAGGTCGAGATGTAGATTGGATCCAAGTGCCTCGATAGTGCGGTCTGAAGGCGCGACGGTTTGCGTACCTCGGACCTTGAGGACATACAGGGCTTTGTCAAGGCGAAGGCGAGCGCATGCGATGTCGAAAATCTCCGCGATATACGTGTCCGATGTTGTGGGAACGGGTAGCAGCGTTGTTTGGAACGACTGAGGATCCGTAAAGTGGATTTCAATCGTCTTTGCCGCACCCGTTCGAGGAGTCGAAGTAGCCACTGGAGCCTGGGGCACATCAAGCAGCGCTGACGAGTCTTTTCGCATGGCTGCAAGAGTGAAAGACGGGCCTGTGATCGGATTCCGATTTGGTACCAAGCTTGGCGGTGCAGGAGGCGCAGTGTTCTCGGGCACTGTGGACTTTAGAGCAGTGGGAGCGTTGTTTGAAGCAACCGCTGACGGATCGCCTGCGCGGCTGCTTGCAGTAGCGAGCTCAGTGTCTTCATCCTCGCCATCTTCAGCGCCTTCGGCTTTGACTAGTCCGAACTCGTCCCACGGTTTGTCACGCGCTCGTCTTTGAGGTGGCCTGTTGTTGTTGCTTGTGAAGTCTGTCACCATCTTCGCCCCATCTAGAGCCGGGAAATCCATTTCGACCTCTCCATCATCGACCATGCGAAGCTCCCACTTGTTCACCCGCTTGTCACTGGGCTTCAATGCCGGCTGCACTTCCTCTTCATCGTAGCGGAACAGGGCCAGGCCAATGAGATCGTTCACAGCAGGCGGGCCAGCGTCTGCAGCTTTGAGGCGGCGGATTGGGACCTCGAGCGGTTTGGTGGGCTTATCTGCAAAGGAGTAATAAATCTTGATCCACAAGGGACTCGCTTCACCCTTGCCGGAAAGCTCAGCATAACGCTGGAATGCCTTGTCGCCATCGGACACTCCACTGTCCCCTTTCAGGGCCTTGGTGAGCAGACTTGCCACAGGCATCGTGCTCATGGGTCGACCCGACGGAAGTCTTGGTAATTTCGGAAGCTGATCCCTCAGCATTTTCTTTGGCGAAGTTGATGTAGGCGTGATCGCGGGCGGTATGTTGATATCCTTGTGTGGTGGCGACGACGTAGTGCCAACCGCGACTCCCAGTAGCTCCGACGAAGGTGGAACAACATCGTCGTCTCCAAAGTCGTCGCCCAAATCGCTAGCTTCAGCAACCTCGACATCGTACTCCTCGTCTTCTTCATCTTCGAGGTCTGAGTCTTCTACTTCCTCTTCGGCAATCTTGTCCGCAAGCATGACATTCTTTTGCGGCCTCGATGGCAGTTTCCGCTTGAATGGCATGTCGTTGTCGCTTGACATCTCAGAGGACGTGGTAGTATCACGCCTAGGCCGACCGAGCGGCTGCCTCGTCAACCCACTCTTGGTCGTGTTACTGACTTTGGGTGGATTACTAGGCCCAGCCACACCAACGTCTGGCTCCGGCCCCGGTTCAGGTTCGTCTTCTTTCATGTCGACATGCTGTGGAGGGCTAGGGTTCGACGCACGCTGTCCACGTATAGGCATCTTGGCAAACTTGACACTCTGCGCTGCGGTATCCTCTTCCTCACTGTCGTCACTGAGATCGCTTGAATCGTCCTCTTCCATCTTCTCGCGCTGCTTCCTCCTCCGCCTTTCCTTTTCGCTGAACACATTGGTGCTTATCGTGTCCTCTGACCCTCTGTGCCCACTGATCATGCCACCTTGTTCTTCCGCATTGTCTGAAAGCGGCACACCGCCGCCTCGAGCGCGTGTTGGGCGAGTGAAGTACTCTGCTGCGCCTGTGGTCGGTATAGGTGGGCTGTAGCAGCGTTTGACTGCAGCATGGTCTGGTGTCCAGCCAGCAGCACGAAAGGCCGGTTCGTTTAGTACGCCTGTGTTGAGACTGATGAGACGTTCGCCGACGCCATCGTGGTTGTTGTTTAGGTATCCTAGTCTTAGGTTGTAGAGTGTAAAGTCCTCATTCATAAGAAGAGACATGCTGTAGATTTGTCTTGTGTTTGGTGATCGCCGGTATATGTGCCCGCCAGGCTAGCCGGCAGCAACGCTATCATTCACATGCTATGAGAGTAGGTTCGGGAGATGTACACGAGAGTAACAAACATCCAGAGCTCGAGAGTCACCACTTTGGATGGCGGAGTGTGGGGTCGTGTCTACCTTATGGGGGGCGGGTGGTTTTGGAACAGCTTACGGAACCGGGTTGTTCCTAGATGCTATGTCTAGCTAATGTCAAAAATAAAAATATATGTATGCTTAGTGTTTTAATAAATTTCTGTCACGATAGTAACAATCTTATAAGATTGTATATAGCCATTCTGACTTTCAATACGTTTAACCCTAACCCTATTTTCAAGCTGTTAAGCTAGAATCTATGCTTGATTACGTAATCGTATAGTGTTGAATTCCAACATAATCGACTCTCTAACATGGATTGAGTGCAAATAAGTTTGTACTCATAACATATACTAGACAGGTATCTATGCACTCTGTTGCATAGTCAACATATCCGGCTCTAACAGGCATTAGGAGCAAAACAGCCCATGTGATGCCTGCCTAACCCAGTTTAATAAACCCCCCGCCGCCC
>Ga0265797_10003287_pt1 | contig 26049 bp, 21 predicted proteins | sample P2T30metagenome_FD_192433 | JGI IMG/M metagenome (GOLD analysis project Ga0265797, IMG submission 192433) | Plant litter microbial communities from East Loma Ridge, Irvine, California - P2 T30 | ecosystem: Environmental > Terrestrial > Plant litter > Unclassified | place: USA: California... | reverse complement strand
TGATCAAACTCTTCAATTAAAAGTTCGATTTGCTTCAACTCGTGAAGCGATGCTCAAGGAAAACGTCGTAATGAATTTCAATACGTGTTCACTCTTAAGACTTGATATTTTTTGCGTCCGGAGACGCGTGATATCAATCCTGCGAGTGCCCACACAGATTGTCTGATAAATTGTTAAAGAGCAGCGCAACCGGCGGGTTAACCGTCCGTTGCGAGGTGGCGTATATTACGCTTTCCTCCTTCGGAGTCAATCCCTTTTCTCAGGATTTTTTCCGGCGGTTCAGAACTTCCTGAACCTCCCACACGCTGGAGAGTTTCCTCATCCTGCACACCGTGCTGTGTAAGCCGTTGTGCCGTGTCGTTGGATGCGCATTATAGGGAGTTCGCGCCGCGCGGCAACCGCTAATTTGCATAAAATCGATCGTTTGCTGCATTCCACAGCAAAAGGCCGCCTTATACGCAGTTATGCACAAATTTATCCACAATGCCCGACGCAGAGTAATTTTGACGAGCATCGCGCAAACGTTTTCGCTACAATGCCCGCGCAAATTGGCCGCCCCTATTGGGGCGTTACCTGAAGCTTTTGTTTCTTTATAGAGAGAAGAAATGCAGGCTTGATGTAACGCTCTTTACTTGCGAACCAAAGCCAAGGGATAAAACCACCATGCAACAACCTCGTCCTGTCCGCCGTGCGCTACTCAGCGTCTCTGATAAAGCCGGTATCCTCGAATTCGCTCAGGCACTTTCCAGCCGCGGTGTTGAACTTCTCTCTACCGGCGGCACTGCTCGCTTGTTGGCTGATGCTGGCCTTCCGGTTACTGAAGTTTCTGACTACACCGGTTTTCCAGAAATGATGGATGGCCGGGTGAAAACGCTGCATCCGAAAGTGCATGGTGGCATTTTGGGCCGTCGCGGCCAGGATGATGCCATCATGGCAGAGCATCAGATTGCGCCAATTGATATGGTTGTCGTCAATCTCTACCCTTTTGCAGAAACCGTTGCACGCGAAGGTTGCTCGCTGGAAGACGCCGTTGAGAATATCGATATTGGCGGGCCAACCATGGTGCGCTCTGCCGCCAAGAATCACAAAGATGTGGCGATCGTAGTGAAGAGCAGTGATTACGAAGCCATCATCGCAGAGATGGATACCAACAATAACTCGCTACAGCTGGTGACGCGTTTTGATTTGGCGATCAAAGCTTTTGAGCACACCGCCGCTTACGACAGCATGATCGCTAACTACTTTGGCAGCATGGTGCCTGCCTATCACGGCGACTCTGCGGAACCTGCGGGTCGCTTCCCGCGCACGCTTAACCTCAACTTCATCAAAAAGCAGGATATGCGTTACGGTGAGAACAGCCATCAGGACGCGGCCTTCTATATAGAAGAGAACGTCACGGAAGCCTCAGTGGCTACCGCACGTCAGGTTCAGGGCAAGGCGCTCTCTTATAACAACATTGCTGACACCGATGCTGCTCTTGAATGTGTGAAAGAATTTGATGAGCCCGCCTGCGTTATCGTTAAACACGCTAACCCCTGCGGCGTAGCCATCGGCGAGAGTCTGCTCAATGCCTATGAGCGTGCATGGAAAACCGATCCTACTTCAGCCTTTGGCGGCATTATCGCGTTCAACCGCGAGCTGGATGAAGCAACAGCCCAGGCAATTGTTAGCCGTCAGTTCGTTGAAGTGATCATTGTGCCAGCGGCCAGTGAAGCTGCTTTAGCCATTACCGCCACCAAGCAGAACGTTCGCGTTCTGATTTGCGGTCAGTGGCAGGCGCGCCAGCATGGCCTCGATTTCAAACGCGTCAACGGCGGTCTGCTGGTTCAGGATCGCGATCTTGGCATGGTGGATGAGAGCCAGCTGCGCGTGGTTAGCCAGCGTCAGCCCACCGAGCAGGAACTGCGTGATGCGCTGTTCTGCTGGAAAGTGGCCAAATTCGTTAAATCCAACGCGATTGTTTACGCGCGCGATAAGATGACCATCGGCATTGGTGCCGGTCAGATGAGCCGCGTGTACTCGGCTAAAGTTGCCGGTATCAAAGCCGGCGATGAGGGGCTGGAGGTAAAAGGTTCGGCGATGGCATCTGACGCCTTCTTCCCGTTTCGCGATGGTATTGATGCCGCCGCCGCCGTGGGTATCACCTGTGTGATCCAGCCTGGCGGTTCAATCCGCGATGAAGAGATCATTGCCGCTGCCAACGAACACGGCATCGCGATGATCTTCACCGATATGCGTCACTTCCGTCATTAATCAGCAGGAGAACCGAACGATGAAAATTCTGGTCATTGGCAACGGCGGACGTGAACACGCGCTGGCATGGAAGGCGGCTCAGTCGCCGCTGGCGACAACCGTTTATGTCGCGCCCGGTAATGCCGGTACGGCGCTGGAACCTGCGCTGCAAAATGTGGATATCAGCCCAACCGATATTCATGGCCTGCTGCGATTCGCACAGAGCGAAAATATCGACTTAACGATTGTGGGTCCGGAAGCCCCGCTGGTGATTGGCGTAGTTGACGCCTTTCGCACTGCCGGTCTGAAAATTTTTGGCCCCACGCAGGCCGCTGCACAGCTAGAGGGATCGAAAGCCTTTACCAAAGACTTTCTGGCACGCCATCACATTCCCAGCGCGGAATACCAGAACTTCACTGCGGTTGAACCTGCCCTGGCTTATCTGCGGGAAAAAGGCGCGCCGATTGTGATAAAGGCCGATGGTCTCGCGGCGGGCAAAGGCGTGATTGTGGCGATGACGCTGGAGGAAGCGGAAGCTGCCGTAGAAGATATGCTGGCGGGCAATGCTTTTGGCAATGCGGGCCATCGCATCGTGATTGAAGAGTTTCTGACCGGCGAAGAAGCCAGCTTTATCGTTATGGTGGATGGCGAAAACGTTCTGCCAATGGCCACCAGCCAGGATCATAAACGCGTAGGCGATGGTGATACCGGCCCTAATACCGGCGGCATGGGCGCCTATTCACCTGCTCCGGTCGTCACTGATGAGATTCATCAACGCGTAATGGATCAGGTTATCTGGCCAACGGTGCGCGGCATGGCAGCCGAAGGCAACGTCTATACCGGCTTTCTCTATGCGGGCCTGATGATCGATGATGAGGGGCAACCCAAAGTCATTGAGTTTAACTGCCGCTTTGGCGATCCGGAAACGCAGCCCATTATGTTGCGTATGCAGTCGGATCTGGTTGAGCTGTGCCTGGCGGGCTGCGAAGGCACGCTGGATCAGCAGGATTCACAATGGGATCCGCGTCCGGCATTGGGCATCGTGCTGGCCGCAGGCGGCTATCCCGGCGATTATCAGACCGGCCTGCAGATTCATGGCCTGCCTCTGGAGCAGCCAGACGACCGCAAAGTGTTTCATGCCGGCACCAAAATGCAGGGCGATGTGGTGGTTACCAATGGCGGGCGCGTCTTGTGCGTCACGGCGTTAGGTGACGATGTTGCCGATGCGCAGCAGCGTGCTCGCGAACTGGTGAAAGACATTTCATGGACCGGCAGCTTCAGCCGCAGCGATATCGGCTGGCGCGCAATCGATCGTAAGTAGCTTGTATTCGGCAGGGGCACACGGTGTCCCTGCTGTTAAAAGGTTGCCTCTCGCGGTTGCCACTGGCAATCATCGGCCTGCCCCTGCAACAACAATTCATTGCCATCTGGTCCTTCCAGCCACGCTAGCATCGTCGCCTGTTTGTCACGCATCCACATCTGGCTGATACGCTGGCGCGTTGCGGCATCGAAGTCCGGCGTTAAAATAGTCCCTTCACAGCTTTGTACACGGCCATCGCCCAGCCAGTGTCCCTGATGCAACATAATCCGGCCTGCCAGCAGTGCGTCACTGATATCGCGCATCCGACCAGCATCGAACTGATAGAGCGCCACCGTTTCGTCACTGACCGCTTGCCGCTGCCCCGCCAGCTGGCGCTGCATAAAGCTCAGCTTACCCTCGGCGTTAAAGCGCAACGTCACATCATCCGGCTGATCGCCTTTTACCTGGCGCGCAATGCTCATCAGCTTTCCGTCCACCCAGTTGTAATGCGTCACGTCTGCCGTTCCACTGCTAAATGGGGTAAAGACAGTCATCATGTGTACGCTGTCACGATCGCTGTTTTTGCGCCAGATGCGGACAACACCGCGATCGGCAAGATAGCCGCTGGCCGTAAAATCGGGAAGAGAAGAGTGAGAGCTGCAGCCAACAAGCAGAACGCTCAATATGAGGGTGAGGATTTTCATAGGGTCCCGCGGACGAGAGCGATGCTGGATATAAGGAATCAGGTTTATCAGGAGGAGAAAACAAAAGGGCTTTTAAGCCCCTCTGTTTAAACCTTTTACTACTACAAAACTTACTTAACAGCGTCTTTCAGTGCTTTACCAGATACGAACGCTGGTACGTTTGCAGCAGCAATTTTGATTTCATTGCCAGTCTGCGGGTTGCGGCCAGTACGCTCAGCACGATGGTTAACCTTAAAAGTACCAAAACCAACCAGTTGTACAGCATCACCATCTTTAAGAGACTCAGTAATCGCTGCCAAAGTGGATTCCAGAGCTGCTTTAGCCTGGGCTTTTGACAGATCCGCTTTGTCTGCAATTACATCGATCAGTTGAGTCTTGTTCATAAGTTATCCTTACAGTGTATTTATCGCTTGCTAAGCATCAAGTGCGAGGGAAAAGCCAACGGCTGGCACTCTTCAGCCTGCGCGCACCGATAGCCACATTTTTCAGCCCCCCAAATGTAGACCAGACGGGGGGCGAATGTGAAGCCTTTAGGCGCGACAAATCAGGCCTGGAGTCACGTTTTATCGCCTTACTGCTGAATTTTTATACCGATGTTGCTGAATCCGTCTTCCCGCAGGTCTGAACGTAATCCTTTTATCAATTCCACGTCGCGTTCTTCACAGGCGGCAAGCAGGCGAAATATCTCCCATTGCGCGTCCCATTCGTCGATGACGCCTTGATTATCTTTTAACTCATCATCGGACATTTCCTGTCCGGATTGGGTCATTTCCAGCATCGCCACGGTAGTGATTGAGGTCTCGCTGACTTCGATCGCCCGATCCAGCGTGTCGCCACTCAGCAGCGCATGCACCGTTTCACTCAGAGCAACACAGGCATCGATAGCGGGATAAACGCCATACACATCGAAATCATCGCCGTTGGGGATCGCCTCTTCGAATTTCTCCAGCTGGCTGTCGAAATTGATTTTGGCATCTTTTACCGTCAATGACTCCCACACCAGATCGAGCAGACGACGATAAAGCTGAGCATCGGCAAAACCGGTCTGCTGATGAAACGCCCAGTAGTTGGGATACATACGTTCACACAAACAGGCCATAAACGTCATATGCTGCCAGCTTTCTAACTTCTCCAGCCGCAGATGAATTGGGTTACGTAACATGGGGCAATCTCTTGGTGATTTTTCTGCCGGCAGTGTACAGCAAAAGCGGCATTAAGGCTGCTGTTGCCAGCGAGCAAAGGCCGGTCGACGTGACGCCACCGCATCTGCCCAGCGCGTCGGTTCGGGCAGGCGATATCCGCCCATGCAGCGTTCAACCCACTCCAGCGCGGTATCGGTGCTAACGCGATGGCCGGTCGAGACAAACAGTGGATTGCAGCGCTTTTTGCTGCGCCATACCCAGGCCAGCTGCTCACCTTTGTCCATCAGCGGCTGGCGAGCGCCAGGCTCTTCCGACAGGTCAGCAAACTTACCGCATAACCGACGCTTCGCCACGCCAATGGTCGGGACATCCACCATCAGACCAAAATGGCTGGCAACCCCGAGTCGACGCGGATGGGAAATGCCATGGCCATCTACAAACAGCAGATCCGGATGCTGATCGAGCTGCTGCCATGCTGCCAGTAAGGCCGGATATTCGCGGAACGAGAGGAAGCCAGGAATGTAGGGCATCGTTGTGGCTACGCGCGCCACCGTGTGCGCCACCAGCTTCATTGAGGGATACTCCAGCAGCACCAGCGCGGCGCGCGTCACGTCGCCTCCCTCTTCAAAACCAACGTCGGCACCGCCGATTAAACGGGGTGGCATAACCTCAAAGTCATCATGCCGCACAACCTGCGCAGCACGTTCAATTTGTTCGGCGCGTAAAGCCTGTATATCCACGGTTACTCCTGATGATATTTTCGCGACAGCTTATGCACTGCCTCGACAAAAACGCCGGCATGTTCTGGTGGTACATCCTGATGAATACCATGGCCCAGGTTAAAGACATGCCCGTTGCCGTTGCCAAATCCCTGCAAAATAGTTTCCACTTCCTGCTCAATCCGTGCAGGCGGTGCATAAAGCATAGAAGGATCCATATTGCCCTGCAGCGCAACCTTGTCGCCTACGCGGCGGCGCGCATCAGCAATATCCATGGTCCAGTCCAGCCCCAGCGCATCGCAGCCGGTGGCTGCCATCGCTTCCAGCCATTGATTACCACCTTTGGTGAACAGCGTGACGGGCACACGGCGCCCCTCATTTTCGCGTTGCAGACCATCGACAATTTTGTGCATGTAATGCAGTGAGAACTCAAGGTAGTCACGGCCGGTGAGCACGCCGCCCCAGGTATCGAAAATCATCACCGACTGGGCGCCAGCGCGGATCTGCGCGTTGAGGTAAAGGGTGACGCTGTCAGCCAGCTTGTCGAGCATCGCGTGCAGCGTGGTCGGCTCGGCATACATCATTTTCTTGAGTTTGGTAAACGCCTTGCTGCTCCCGCCTTCCACCATATAGGTAGCCAACGTCCACGGGCTGCCGGAAAAGCCAATCAGCGGCACCTCGCCCTGCAGATTTTTGCGAATGGTGCGCACGGCATTCATGACGTAGCCCAGTTCCTGTTCAGGATCGGGAATCGGCAGTTTATCAACGTCGGCACGACAGGTAATCGGAGAGGAGAAACGCGGGCCTTCACCTGCCTCAAAATAGAGCCCTAATCCCATGGCATCCGGAATCGTCAGGATATCGGAGAACAGAATCGCGGCGTCCAGCGGATAACGCCGCAGCGGCTGCAGCGTCACCTCACAGGCGAGTTCGGCATTTTTACACAGCGACATAAAATCGCCTGCGATGGCGCGCGTCGCTTTATACTCCGGCAAATAGCGGCCTGCCTGGCGCATCATCCAGACCGGCGTGACGTCTACAGGCTGGCGCAACAAGGCGCGCAGATAACGATCGTTCTTCAATTCACTCATGGCTAAAATCTCTTAAAAACAGGCGCGCAGTGTAGCATTCATTCTGCTTCTGCGCGGCACAGGGCAACGGTATCTTCAATGAGCCGACGCGCGACGGTGCCTGCTGGCGGCAACAACGGCAGCTGGTCATAACGGAACCAGTCGGCATCCAGTAACTCTTTTTTATCGGGCTGCAGATCGCCGCTGTCGTAGTCCGCCATAAAGGCCACCATCAATGACTGCGGGAAAGGCCAGGGTTGTGACGTGACATAACGTACGTTTTTCACCTTCACGTTGCTCTCTTCCATCACTTCGCGCGCCACCGTCTGCTCGAGGGTCTCCCCGACTTCGACAAATCCGGCAAGCACGGTATAAATATTGCTGCGATGGCGGGCGTGATGCGCCAGCAGAATGCGATCGCCGCGGCGGATCGCCACGATAATGCAGGGCGCAATCTGCGGATAGTAGCGCTGGCGGCAATGCGGACAGAGTGCCGCAAACTCGCGGGTGCTGAGATTCATTTCATGACCGCAGTAACCACACCAGCGATGTGAGCGATAAAACTCCGCCAGCTGCACTCCGCGCCCGGCCAGCTGGAACAGTCCCACATCCAGATCGATTAGCTGCCTGACCGACATCATGTGCTCGTCGCGGTTTTCACGAATTAGCCACACCGTTTCGCCCTGCCATTCGCCTACTGGCATCGCCTGTGCGCCGACCAGCGCAAATTTTTCCGCCGATCCGTACGGTAATTCGCCATCAGGTAACCAAAGTTTGTTTTCATGGCTGACAATCCACCAGCCTGCGTCTACGCTTGAGATCTCATGTTGCATAAATAATGGTTATCCTTCGCTTTTACTGGCACTCTGAAGAAGTTGCAGGACCAAATGCATTGAAACTATAACTCACACGGAGTCAATTATGCTCAACCAGTTAAATCTCCTGACAGAGCGCGTAGGTGGAAGTAACGAACTGGTAGATTTTTGGCTGAATGCTCGCCGCCAGCTCCTCGTTACGTATTACCAAACGGTAGGGATCAAGCCTGGCAAATCGCCGCTGACCGTACTGGATGAAAAAGCGCTGGATAATTTTTGCCAAAATTTAGTCGATTATCTGTCGACCGGCCATTTCAGCGTATATGAGCGCATTATTGATGACGTTGAAGGCACCAGCCCTCTTAACGCCGCCGCGCAAATCTACCCGGCGCTGCAGCTGAATACTGAACGTCTGATGGCGATTTACGATACGCATCTTGAAAATGCCATCGATGATGATAACTACATCGCTTTCCAACAGGCACTGTCTGAAGTTGGCGAAATCCTCGAAGCTCGTTTTACGCTGGAAGATACGCTGATTCAGTTAGCGTCTGAGACCAATCTTGTTCATGCGCCTGTGGCTAACGACGAAGTTATCGCGCGCCCGGCATAAGGTTGATCTTGTAGTTTGAAAATGGCCTCATTATGCTAATGGGGCTTTTTTGTACCACGCAACTGTGGTTGCGCCGTGATGGCTGAGCATCGCCATTGCTTCTTCTTGTCGGAGTGCCTTAGGGCTGAGACCGTTTATTCGGGATCCGCGGAACCTGATCAGGTTAGAACCTGCGAAGGGAACAAGAGTAAATCTACTCAGAACGGCATTGTGCCGTCTGTACAGACATCGTCTGTTACTCCTTCCGAACTCCGGACAAGCAAATTCCTCATCTGAAATGGAACCTTGCTATGTCTGTTACACCATCCAATCGCCGTGAACAACGCACGCATGCTCAGCAGTTTATTGACTCCCTGCAGGGCACCGCTTTTCCTAATTCTCGCCGCATCTGGCTGATCGGTAGCCAACCCGATATTCGCGTACCTTTGCGCGAAATTCAGGTCAGTCCTACCTTAATCAGCGGCGACAGCGCGACGCCGCGCTATGAAGCCAACGAAGCCATTCCTGTTTACGATACTGCCGGGCCCTATGGCGATCCGCTGGCGGAGATTGATGTGCGCCGCGGTCTGCCGCGCATACGTGACGGTTGGATAGCTCAACGTGACGACAGTGAAACCATTAGTCAGCTCAGCTCGGGTTACACGCAGCAACGTCTGGCCGATGAAGGGCTCGATCATCTGCGCTTTGAGCATCTGCCGCAGCCACGCAGAGCCAAAGCAGGCAAGTGTGTTACCCAGCTTCACTATGCGCGCCAGGGCACCATCACCCCGGAAATGGAGTTTATCGCCCTGCGCGAAAACATGGGCCGCGAACGTATTCGCGGTGATGTGCTGCGCCAGCAGCATGCAGGCAACGCCTTTGGTGCCGAATTGCCGGAAAATATTACCGCCGAATTTGTACGTCAGGAAGTTGCCGCCGGGCGGGCGATTATTCCGGCCAACATTAATCATCCGGAATCAGAGCCGATGATCATTGGCCGTAATTTTCTGGTGAAAATCAACGCCAACATCGGTAACTCTGCGGTGACCTCTTCCATTGAAGAGGAGGTGGAGAAGCTGGTCTGGTCAACGCGCTGGGGGGCCGATACGGTGATGGATCTCTCCACCGGCCGTTATATTCATGAAACGCGCGAATGGATTTTACGCAACAGCCCGGTGCCGATCGGTACCGTGCCGATTTATCAGGCGCTGGAGAAAGTGCATGGCATAGCGGAGAACCTTAACTGGGCGATTTTTCGCGATACACTACTGGAACAGGCTGAACAAGGCGTCGACTATTTCACTATTCACGCTGGCGTGCTGCTGCGCTATGTGCCGATGACCGCAAAACGGCTTACCGGTATCGTTTCACGTGGCGGCTCAATCATGGCGAAATGGTGCCTGTCTCATCATCAGGAAAGTTTTCTTTATCAACATTTTCGTGACATCTGTGAAATCTGTGCCGCGTACGATATCTCGCTTTCGCTCGGCGACGGGCTGCGCCCCGGCTCGATTCAGGATGCCAATGATGAAGCGCAGTTTGCCGAGTTGCGGACGTTGGGCGAGCTAACCCGTATCGCCTGGGAATATGATGTGCAGGTGATGATTGAAGGCCCGGGACATATTCCAATGCACATGATCCGTCGTAATATGACCGAGCAGCTGGAACATTGCCACGAGGCCCCCTTTTATACGCTGGGCCCGCTGACCACGGATATTGCGCCCGGCTATGATCACTTCACCTCAGGCATTGGCGCGGCGATGATTGGCTGGTTCGGCTGCGCGATGCTCTGCTACGTGACGCCAAAAGAGCACCTCGGCCTGCCCAACAAAGAAGATGTGAAACAGGGTTTGATTACTTACAAGATCGCCGCGCACGCTGCCGATCTGGCTAAAGGGCATCCCGGCGCGCAGATCCGCGACAATGCGATGTCGAAGGCACGCTTTGAATTCCGTTGGGAAGATCAGTTCAATCTTGCGCTTGATCCGCATACCGCGCGTGCTTATCACGATGAAACGCTGCCGCAGGAATCGAACAAAGTCGCGCACTTCTGTTCTATGTGCGGCCCTAAATTCTGCTCAATGAAAATTACGCAGGAAGTGCGTGACTATGCGGCGAAACAGGCAGCCGCCCAGCCGATTGATGTTGGCATAATGCCGCGCGGTGATGACATTCACCCGCCAGTGGGCGCGATTAACGAGGAGAAACTGTGATGCTACCCTTCCCTGCTACCGCGCCGCGCCTCGGCCTCTATCCGGTTGTGGATAGCGTTGAGTGGATCGAGCGCCTGCTTTCAGCTGGCGTACGAACGATCCAGCTACGTATCAAGGATCGTTCGTCGATCGACGTTGAGCCTGCGATCGTTGCCGCTATTGCACTGGGCAAAAAATATGCAGCCCGCCTGTTCATCAATGATTACTGGCAGCTGGCGATCGAGCATCAAGCTTATGGCGTTCATCTTGGTCAGGAGGATGTTGAGGTTGCCGACCTGCAAGCCATTCAGCAGGCCGGTTTGCGGCTCGGGATCTCCACGCATGATGATGCTGAGCTGGATCGTGCGCTGGCGCTGCGTCCGTCTTACATTGCGTTAGGGCATATTTTTCCTACCCAAACTAAAGCGATGCCCTCAGCGCCGCAAGGCATTAGCGAGCTGCAGCGCCATCTAGCTCGGCTGGGAGAGATCCCAACGGTGGCGATCGGCGGAATATCACTGGCGCGCGCGCCGGAGGTATTGGCGACCGGGGTGGGCAGCATTGCCGTCGTCAGTGCCATCACGCAGGCCGCTGACTGGCGTCTGGCCACCGCCAAACTGCTGGCACTGGCGGAACCGGATCAACGCTGAGATATAGCAAGAACGGAACGCGCCTTGTGCTCTGCCTGTTAGCAGCTGTCACCAGGCGCGGTATTTTTCGACACGCCTCGTAGCAGCAAGGTTTACTGCTCGAACGCCGTATCTCTGACGATTACAGTGCGCCTGTCGAACAAGCCTGTTTGACCAGGGCCAGTTGTTTCTCCTCTCTGGCCCTGCCTTCCCACCGCTATTCTGTCGATAATGCCGGCAATGCATCTACGGCACAGGCTGCCATCGCGTGCTCCACGGCGGCACCCAGAACAGCCAGCGCCTGCTCGGCTCGATGATCCATCGGTAACGCAAAATTAAGGCGCAGGCAGTTACGGTATTTTCCGGAAGCGGAAAATAGCGAGCCCACCGCTACCTGCAATCTTGATTCGCTAAGCGTCCGGTTCAACCGTACAGCATCAAACGGCTCCGGCAATTCAATCCACATCAGAAAGCCACCAGCGGGACGCGAAACACAGATGCCGCAGGGAAAGTAGTGGCGTACCCAACAATTTAGCGTCTCGTAATTGCGCTGGTAGATCTGACGCATACGGCGCAGGTGCGGTAAATAGTGTCCCTGGCGAATAAACTCAGCCACCGCCATTTGCGTCTGCGTGGCAGTAGAGCCGGTGGCGATGTATTTCATATGGATAACGCGATCGCGATAGCGCCCCGGCGCCACCCAGCCCACCCGCAGTCCCGGCGCCAGGGTTTTGGAAATCGAACTGCAAAGCAGCACGCGGCCATCGAGATCCCAGGATTTCAGGCTCCGTGGCCGCGGATACTCCCAGGTCAGTTCGCCATAAACATCGTCTTCGATGATGGCAGCATCGTAGCGTTGCGCCAGCAACAGCAGCGCTTTCTTACGATGCTCCGGCATGATAAAACCCAGCGGATTATTGATATTGGGCACCACAATAATCGCCTTCACCGGCCACTGCTCAAAAGCGAGTTCCAGCGCTTCGAGGCTAATACCGGTGGCGGAATCCGTTGGGATTTCGATAACCCGAATGCCAAAGCCGCGCAGCGTTTGCAGCGTACCGTGAAATGCAGGTGATTCAACGGCGATAATATCGCCTGGCTGGCAAACCGCCCGTACCGATACCGAGAGGGCTTCATGACAGCCGGTGGTGATAACAATGTCGTCTGCGCTGAGCTGACAGCCACTGTCAATGGCAAGGCGTGCAACCTGTTCGCGCAGCGCAGGCAGGCCCTGTAACGTATCGTAGTTAAGCAGACGCGGATCCTGCTTTTGTGCCAGCCGTGCCATGATTTTCCACAGCGGCTTCAATGTCGGCTGGGTGACATCCGGCATGCCACTGCCCATCTGCAAAATATCTTCTTCCTGCCGGCTGTTCAGAAGATCCAGCACGGCATCCCATTGCGTAATTTCTACCGGGCGCTGAGCGGGCCGGGTCATCGCTGGCAGCGGCGGCGTAGCTTTGTGCAGGCTGACAAAGTAACCCGAGCGCGGTTGCGGCGTAATCATCTGCTTCTCCTCCAGCAGATGATAAGCCTGCTGTACGGTGCTGATACTGACGCCATGTTCAGCACTTAATATGCGCACGGACGGTAAGCGCTCACCGCTACGATACAGGCCCTGCTCGATGCGCCGGGCCAACAACGCTGCCAGCGTTTGATAACGTGTCACGATAGATTTCTCCGTTCTTTCGCCAGACCAGTACAGATGGCGCCCGTTTTCATCATTCAGATCTAATTTGGCCCAATCTGTATGTTAATAAAAGGTGTTTTTTGCATCTGTATTGCCAGCGGTGTCGGGATGACAATGTGCTCAGTAACTTACTGAGGAGGCAATAATGGAAGCGGGCGAAAACAGATGTGGCAAACTGATGGGCTTGTGTAGCGTGGTTACCTTGGGAAAGGTAATCGTTAACGGTATACGCAGCAGAATTTTACGTTATCAGACACGGCGAATTCTCAGTCGTCTGACTGACAGTGCGCTAAAAGATATCGGCGTCACGCGCGACGATCTCAGAAAATATTGATGCTGTTTTTCTGGCATAAAAAAACCGCTCCGAAGAGCGGTTTTTATTTATCAGCGTATCAACGATGATTAATCGTCTTTACCGCCAAGGCCTGCGTTCAGCAGCTCTGCCAGGCTGGCAGATGCTTCGTCAGCAGTAACCTGCGGCGCAGCAGGTGCTTCGCCATGCAAACGACGACGCATGCGCTCCTGATGGTAAGCATAACCGGTACCGGCCGGGATCAGACGACCCACGATAACGTTCTCTTTCAGGCCGCGCAGTTCATCGCGCTTGCCTGCTACAGCAGCTTCGGTCAGGACACGCGTGGTCTCCTGGAACGATGCTGCAGAGATGAACGATTCGGTTGCCAGCGACGCTTTGGTAATACCAAGCAGATCGCGTGCAAAGGTCGCGCCGACTTTGCCGTTCGCTTCCAGATCGCGGTTAGCAATCTTGATGCGAGAGAACTCCGCCTGCTCACCGTCGAGGAACTCGGTGCTGCCTGAGCTCACGATGGTCGCTTTACGCAGCATCTGACGTACGATGACTTCGATGTGTTTATCGTTAATCTTAACGCCTTGCAGACGGTAAACTTCCTGCACTTCGTTAGTGATGTAACGGGTCACAGCATGGACGCCACGCAGACGCAGAATGTCATGCGGAGATTCCGGACCGTCGGAAACCACGTCACCGCGTTCCACGCGCTCACCTTCAAACACGTTGAGCTGACGCCATTTTGGAATCATCTCTTCGTAAGGTTCGCTGCCGTCGATCGGGGTGATAACCAAACGACGTTTCCCTTTGGTCTCTTTACCGAACGAGATGATCCCGCTGATTTCAGCAAGGATAGCAGGCTCTTTCGGACGACGCGCTTCGAACAGATCGGCAACGCGTGGCAGACCACCGGTAATATCTTTGGTACCGCCAGATTCCTGTGGCACACGCGCCAGCGTATCACCGGAGCTGATTTTCACACCATCTTCCAGCTGAACAATCGCTTTACCTGGCAGGAAGTACTGAGCAGGCATATCGCTGCCTGGGATCAATACATCGTTACCGTTGGCATCAACGATTTTCAGTGCAGGACGCAGATCTTTACCACCTGCGGTACGTTCAGCACTGTCCAGCACCACCAGCGATGACAGACCGGTTAATTCATCAGTCTGACGCGTAATGGTTTGACCGTCGATCATGTCAGTGAAACGGATGAAACCGCTCACTTCGGTGATAACCGGCATGGTATGCGGATCCCAGTTTGCAACGGTTTCGCCCGCGGCAACTTGTTCACCATCACCTTTCGCCATGGCTGCACCGTAAGGAACTTTATAGCTCTCTTTAGTACGGCCAAATTCATCGATCATTTTCAGTTCGACGTTACGCGAGGTGATCACCAGCTTACCGGCCGAGTTCGTTACCGACTTGGCGTTGGTAAGCTTGATGGTACCTTTGTTTTTCACCTGGATGCTGGATTCAGCAGCCGCACGCGATGCCGCACCACCAATGTGGAACGTACGCATGGTCAGCTGCGTACCCGGCTCACCGATGGACTGTGCAGCGATAACGCCGATGGCCTCACCTTTGTTGATGATGTGACCACGTGCCAGATCGCGACCATAGCAGTGAGCACACACACCAAAGTCGGTTTCACAACCTACCACGGAGCGTACTTTCACGCTGTCCACTGAGTTCTCTTCCAGCAGGTCACACATGTGCTCATGCAGCAGCGTGTTGCGTGGAACCAGAATGTCAGCGGTGCCTGGTTTCAGCACATCTTCAGCGGTAACACGACCCAGTACGCGCTCGCGCAGTGGTTCTTTAACGTCACCACCCTCGATCACCGGCGTCATCAGGATACCTTCGTGGGTACCACAGTCGTCTTCGGTAACAACCAGATCCTGTGCAACGTCAACCAGACGACGCGTCAGATAACCGGAGTTCGCCGTTTTTAGTGCGGTATCCGCAAGGCCTTTACGCGCACCGTGCGTCGAGATGAAGTACTGAAGTACGTTCAAACCTTCACGGAAGTTTGCGGTAATTGGCGTCTCGATGATGGAACCATCTGGTTTCGCCATCAGACCACGCATACCGGCCAGCTGACGAATCTGCGCAGCAGAACCACGCGCACCGGAGTCGGCCATCATAAAGATACTGTTGAAGGAAACCTGGCGCTCTTCTACACCGTCACGGTTGATGACCAGTTCAGTAGAGAGGTTTTCCATCATCGCTTTCGCTACGCGTTCGTTAGCAGCAGCCCAGATATCGATAACTTTGTTATAGCGTTCGCCAGCGGTAACCAGACCCGACTGGAACTGCTCCTGAATCTCAGCAACTTCCGCTTCCGCTTCGCTGATGATTTCTACTTTCTTGGCCGGGATAACCATGTCATCGATACCAACAGACGCACCTGAACGGGCCGCATAAGCGAAACCGGTGTACATGGTCTGGTCAGCAAAAATAACGGTCGGCTTCAGGCCCAGAATGCGGTAACAGGTGTTCAGCATTTTGGAGATCGCTTTCTTACCCAGCGCCTGGTTGACGATGGAGTAAGGCAGACCTTTAGGCACGATCATCCACAGAATGGCACGGCCAATCGTGGTATCGATGATGCTGGTTTTAGCAACCCACTCTTCCTGCTCGTTCTTCTCGTGTTCGGTAATACGCACCTTAACGCGAGCGTGCAGAGAAGCCAGGCCAGCGCGGTAAACACGCTCAGCTTCTTTCGGGCCGGTCAGCACCATGCCTTCGCCTTTGGCGTTAACACAGTCACGGGTCATGTAATACAGACCCAGTACAACGTCCTGAGAAGGAACGATGATTGGCTCGCCGTTCGCAGGTGACAGGATGTTGTTGGTAGACATCATCAGCGCACGTGCTTCCAGCTGGGCTTCCAGCGTCAGCGGTACGTGAACAGCCATCTGGTCACCATCGAAGTCGGCGTTGTATGCCGCACAAACCAGCGGATGCAGCTGGATCGCTTTACCTTCGATCAGAACCGGTTCAAAAGCCTGAATACCCAGACGGTGCAGCGTTGGCGCACGGTTCAGCAGAACCGGGTGCTCGCGGATCACTTCGTCAAGGATATCCCAGACAACCGCTTCCTCGCGCTCAACCATTTTCTTCGCAGCTTTGATGGTAGTGGCGAGGCCACGCAGTTCCAGCTTGCCGTAAATGAACGGTTTGAACAGTTCGAGTGCCATTTTTTTCGGCAGACCGCACTGATGCAGACGCAGGTATGGACCAACGGTGATAACCGAACGACCGGAGTAGTCAACACGTTTACCCAGCAGGTTCTGACGGAAACGACCCTGCTTACCTTTGATCATGTCAGCCAGTGACTTCAGCGGACGCTTGTTGGAACCGGTGATCGCACGACCGCGACGGCCGTTATCCAGCAATGCATCCACAGCTTCCTGCAACATACGCTTTTCGTTGCGCACGATGATATCTGGCGCAGCCAGATCCAGCAGGCGCTTCAGGCGGTTGTTACGGTTGATCACACGACGATAAAGGTCGTTAAGATCGGAAGTCGCAAAACGGCCGCCGTCCAGCGGTACCAACGGACGCAGATCCGGTGGCAGTACCGGCAGCACGGTCAGGATCATCCACTCTGGCTTGTTACCAGACTGAACGAACGCTTCCAGCAGCTTGATACGCTTGGTCAGCTTTTTACGTTTGGTTTCGGAGTTAGTTTCGTTCAGCTCTTCGCGCAGCTGCTCGCACTCTTGCTCCAGATCCATGTTTTTCAACAGGGCCTGGATCGCTTCCGCACCCATTTTCGCATCGAATTCGTCGCCAAACTCTTCCAGCGCGTCCAGATACTGCTCTTCAGTCAGGATCTGGCGCTTTTCGAGGTTGGTCATGCCGCCTTCGATCACGACATAAGATTCAAAATAGAGCACGCGCTCGATATCGCGCAGCGGCATGTCTAACAGCAGGCCGATACGTGATGGCAGTGATTTCAGGAACCAAATGTGAGCCGTTGGTGATGCCAGTTCGATATGACCCATGCGCTCACGGCGCACTTTAGTCTGCGTAACTTCAACGCCACACTTCTCACAAATCACGCCACGGTGCTTCAGGCGCTTGTACTTACCGCACAGGCACTCATAGTCTTTGACTGGCCCAAAAATACGGGCGCAGAACAGACCGTCACGCTCAGGTTTGAACGTACGGTAGTTGATGGTTTCTGGCTTTTTAACTTCACCGAAAGACCATGAACGGATCATATCTGGCGAAGCCAGAGCAATTTTGATCGCATCAAACTCTTCAGTTTTAGTTTGCGCTTTTAGAAACTTAAGTAAGTCTTTCACGGATTAGCTCCCGTCGGAGTGAGACTTCTCAGGGACGTCCAGCCTGCGCCGGACGCCCTGTAACCAGTACAAATGCGAGCACTTTCCAATTACGGAGTTATTCGTCTTCAAGCTCGATGTTAATACCCAGCGAGCGAATCTCTTTCAACAGTACGTTGAACGATTCTGGCATGCCCGGTTCCATCTGATGGTTGCCGTCAACGATGTTTTTATACATCTTGGTACGGCCATTAACGTCATCAGACTTCACGGTGAGCATTTCCTGCAGCGTATAAGCGGCACCGTATGCTTCCAGTGCCCATACTTCCATCTCACCAAAGCGCTGACCACCGAACTGTGCTTTACCACCCAGCGGCTGCTGAGTAACAAGGCTGTAGGAGCCGGTAGAACGTGCATGCATCTTGTCATCAACCAAGTGGTTGAGTTTCAGCATGTACATGTAGCCAACGGTAACCGGACGCTCAAACTGCTCCCCGGTACGGCCATCAAACAGGGTAATCTGACCAGAAGTTGGCAGATCGGCCAGTTGCAGCAGCTCTTTGATTTCGCTTTCTTTTGCACCATCGAATACTGGCGTTGCGATTGGCATACCTTTTTTCAGGTTCTCTGCCAGACGCAAGACTTCGTCATCCGTGAAGGTCGCCAGATCAACTTTCTGACGCACATCAGCGCCCAGATCGTAAGCGCGCTGGATAAAGTCACGTAACTTGCTGACTTCTTCCTGCTTTTTCAACATCGCGTTAATTTTCTCACCGATGCCTTTCGCCGCCATACCCAAGTGGGTTTCGAGGATCTGACCGATGTTCATACGCGATGGAACGCCCAGTGGGTTCAGAACGATGTCAACCGGCGTACCGTTTTCATCGTAAGGCATATCTTCGATCGGGTTGATCTTGGAGATAACACCCTTGTTCCCGTGACGACCCGCCATTTTGTCACCCGGTTGAATCTGACGTTTAACGGCCAGATACACCTTAACGATTTTCAGCACGCCTGGTGCCAGATCGTCGCCTTGGGTGATTTTACGGCGCTTGGCTTCGAGTTTTTTCTCAAACTCGTGCTTCAGCTCGTCATACTGCTCTGCCAGCTGTTCCAGCTGATTTTGCTTTTCTTCGTCAGTCAGGCTCAGTTCAAGCCAGCGCTCGCGCGGCAGCTTGTCCAGTTTTTCCGCTTCAACACCGCCGGAAACCAGCACGTAGTTGATACGGGCAAACAGGCCTGCTTCGAAAATCTGCAGCTCTTCAGTCAGGTCTTTCTTAACCTGCTTCAGCTGCATCTCTTCGATCTCCAGCGCACGCTTATCTTTTTCCACGCCATCGCGGGTAAAGACCTGAACGTCGATAACCGTACCGGAAACACCGTTCGGCACACGCAGAGAGGAATCTTTAACGTCTGACGCTTTCTCACCGAAGATAGCGCGCAACAGTTTCTCTTCTGGCGTCAGCTGGGTTTCCCCTTTCGGCGTTACCTTACCAACCAGAATGTCACCGCCGGTCACTTCCGCACCGATATAAACGATGCCGGACTCATCCAGTTTAGAAAGCGCTGCTTCGCCCACGTTCGGGATATCAGCAGTAATCTCTTCTGGCCCCAGTTTGGTGTCACGCGACACGCAAGCCAGTTCCTGGATGTGAATGGTGGTAAAGCGATCTTCCTGTACTACGCGTTCAGAGACCAAAATGGAGTCTTCGAAGTTGTAGCCGTTCCACGGCATGAACGCCACGCGCATGTTCTGACCCAGCGCCAGCTCACCGAGATCGGTGGACGGGCCATCAGCCAGCACATCACCACGTTCAATCGGCTCGCCCAGAGAAACACATGGCATCTGATTGATACAGGTGTTCTGGTTGGAGCGTGTGTACTTGGTCAGGTTGTAGATATCGATACCCGCTTCACCCGCGTGCATCTCATCTTCGTTGACTTTAATCACGATACGAGAGGCATCAACGTACTGAATGGTACCACCACGTTTCGCTACGGCAGTTACGCCGGAGTCTACCGCTACCGCGCGCTCCATACCGGTACCAACCAGCGGCTTATCAGCACGCAGAGTTGGAACCGCCTGACGTTGCATGTTTGCACCCATCAATGCGCGGTTGGCGTCATCGTGCTCCAGGAACGGGATCAGAGATGCACCGACGGAAACTACCTGCTGGGTAGAAACGTCCATGTAATCAACCTGATCGCGACTGAACAAGCTCGATTCGCCTTTACTACGGCAGGTCACCAGGTCATCAACAAACGCACCCTCTTCAGTGAGGTTGGTGTTGGCCTGAGCGATAACGTAGTTACCCTCTTCAATCGCAGAGAGGTAATGAATTTCATCGGTAACCAGACCTTCGCGTACGCGACGGTATGGGGTTTCAAGGAAACCATACTCGTTGGTCTGTGCATACACAGACAAGGAGTTGATCAGACCGATGTTTGGACCTTCCGGCGTTTCGATTGGACACACACGACCGTAATGCGTCGGGTGAACGTCTCGAACTTCAAAGCCTGCACGCTCACGCGTCAGACCGCCCGGGCCGAGAGCAGAAATACGACGCTTATGCGTGATCTCTGATAACGGGTTGTTCTGGTCCATAAACTGTGAAAGCTGGCTTGAGCCGAAGAACTCTTTAACAGCAGCAGAGATCGGTTTAGCGTTGATCATATCCTGCGGCATCAGCGTATCGAGATCGCCCAGTGAGAGACGCTCTTTAACAGCACGCTCTACACGGACCAGACCGACGCGGAACTGGTTTTCGGCCATTTCGCCAACGGAACGGATACGACGGTTGCCGAGGTGGTCAATATCATCCACTTCGCCAATACCGTTACGGATACCAATGAGCTTTCTCATCACCTGAATGATGTCGTCTTTGCTCAGGATACCGGAACCTTCGATCTCGTCACGCAGCAGAGAACGGTTGAACTTCATGCGGCCAACCGCAGAAAGGTCATAGCGATCTTCGGAGAAGAACAGGTTCTCAAACAGATTTTCTGCAGCTTCACGCGTTGGCGGCTCGCCAGGACGCATCATACGGTAGATTTCTACCAGTGCGCTCAGACGATCGCTGGTTGGATCAACACGCAGCGTTTCAGAAATATAAGGACCGTGGTCGAGGTCGTTGGTGAACAGCGTTTCGATGCGCTTGTGACCCGCCTGGCTCATCTTCGCCAGCAGATCCAGCGACAGCTCCATGTTGGCAGCAATGATCAGCTCACCGGTATTTTCGTCGATGTAATCTTTACCAACGACTTTACCTGCAATGTACTCAACCGGCACTTCGATATGCTGAATGCCATCTTTTTCAAGCTGACGAATGTGGCGCGCGGTAATACGGCGGCCTTTCTCAACGTAAACGCTGCCATTCGCTTCAATATCAAAAGAAGCAGTTTCGCCACGCAGGCGCTCTGGCACCAGTTCCATCTGCAGCTTGTTGTCGCGAATTTCATAGACAACTTTGTCAAAGAACAGGTCAAGAATCTGTTCAGTGGTAAATTGCAGCGCGCGCAGAATGATAGTGGCCGGCAGCTTGCGACGACGGTCAATACGAACAAACAGGTTGTCTTTCGGGTCAAACTCAAAGTCGAGCCATGAACCACGGTAAGGAATAATACGTGCGTTATAGAGCACTTTACCCGATGAGTGGGTTTTACCCTTATCGCTGTCAAAGAAGACGCCCGGGCTACGATGCAGCTGAGAAACAATAACGCGCTCGGTACCATTGATAACAAAGGTACCGTTATCGGTCATGAGCGGAATTTCGCCCATGTACACTTCTTGTTCTTTAATGTCTTTTACGGTGCCTTCAGGCGCTTCACGTTCGTAGATCACCAGACGCAGTTTGACGCGCAGCGGTGCCGAATAGGTCACGCCACGAATCTGACACTCTTTCACGTCGAAGACCGGCTCACCCAGACGGTAGCTGACGTATTGCAGTTCAGAATTACCGCTGTAGCTTTGAATCGGGAATACGGAACGGAACGCCGCTTCCAGACCATATTGGCCTTCGGGATCTTGCTCGATGAACTTCTGGAACGAGTCAAGCTGGATAGAAAGGAGATAAGGAATATCCAAAACTTGTGGACGTTTTCCAAAATCCTTACGAATGCGTTTTTTCTCGGTATAGGAGTAAACCATAGGGTTCCTCAGCTAGCTGACAAGTCGACCCGCGCTGTCCGATTTGAAGGACAGTTCATGCAACACGATTATGATTTTCAGCAAGGCATGACACCTGCTGCAATACATCTTTCTATCACTCTTAAATCATTTCATCACTGTTGCGACGGCAGGGAACCTTGCAGGACAGCAGTATATTAAGTCGTCGATAGAAAAAGATATTATAGAGACATTCAATGGACAAACTGTGCGAAACCCCATTGAGGTCCCTTAGCGCAAAAAGGCTGGTGACCCAAAAGTCACCAGCCATCAGCCTGATTTTATTCAGACTGCAACCCTAAGGCTGTCTTACTTAATTTCAACTTCAGCGCCAGCGTCTTTCAGAGCAGTTTCAAGTGCAGCTGCGTCGTCTTTGCTGATGCCTTCTTTGATTGCAGCTGGAGCAGCTTCAACCAAGTCTTTAGCTTCTTTCAGGCCCAGACCAGTTGCGCTACGTACAGCTTTGATTACTGCAACTTTGTTCGCGCCAGCAGCTTTCAGGATAACGTCAAATTCAGTTTTCTCTTCAGCAGCTTCAGCGGCAGCAGCAGGACCTGCAGCTACAGCAGCAGCAGCAGAAACGCCGAATTTTTCTTCCATAGCGGAGATCAGTTCAACGATTTCCATTACAGACAGGGCTGCAACGCCTTCGATAATTTGTTCTTTAGTGATTGACATGTCAAATGTTCCTGGAATTCAGATTAGGGATATACGTTAGCAAAAGTACGTAATGAGAAAGATTAAGCTGCTTCAGCTTCTTTCTGATCACGGACTGCAGCCAGAGTGCGAACCAGTTTGCCGGCAGCGGCTTCTTTCATGGTTGCCATCAGGCGTGCGATTGCTTCATCGTAAGTAGGCAGAGTTGCCAGGCGATCGATCTGATCAGCGCTGATTAACTCACCTTCAAAGGCCGCAGCTTTAACCTCAAATTTTGCATTCGCTTTCGCGAATTCTTTGAACAGACGAGCAGCAGCGCCCGGATGTTCCATAGAATATGCAATCAAGGTTGGACCAACAAACGTGTCTTTCAGGCACTCAAACTGAGTCCCTTCAACGACGCGGCGCAGCAGGGTGTTGCGAACAACACGCATGTAAACGCCAGCTTCACGACCTGCTTTACGCAGTTCGGTCATTTTGTCTACGGTAACGCCGCGAGAATCCGCAACAACCGCAGACAGCGCGCCTTTGGCCACTTCGCTGACTTCAGCAACAATCGCTTGTTTGTCTTGAAGATTTAATGCCATTAGCTTTTGCTCCTGGATTTTAGCCGGAGAAGGATTTCCCCGGAACTCACTTCACTTATTTGCCCGAAGGTGAATAAGCGCTAAATCACGGTGAGCAGAATCCAGTAAAGACTATTCAAAATATTCTTTTCGGCTCTGTCACCGTCTACGCAGGTGATTAAGCGTTTTGGTTCACAGCGCCTTATTTAAAAAGCGCGCTCCCCAGTCAGCCCCTGCGGTCTTGGACGGAGGCCAGGATAAGGCCTGGCTCCAACCTAAAACCTGCTAACACGTTACTGCTTACGCGAGATAACCTGTCAGTAAAAATTCGGGTTCAGCTAAAAATCATTAGCAGAACAACGGGCGTAAGATTCTAGTCGAAAATTTCGCCCGTTTCAACAGCAATTAGTTTGCTGTCGCGTTCAGACCAGCCTGATCGATGGCAACGCCAGCGCCCATGGTGGTAGAAAGGCTAACTTTCTTGATGAACACGCCTTTAGCCTGTGAAGGTTTGGCTTTTTTCAGCGCAACCAGCAGTGACTCAAGGTTTTCTTTCAGTTTTTCAGAATCGAAATCAACTTTACCGATAGTGGTGTGGATGATGCCGTTCTTGTCGTTACGGTAACGAACCTGACCTGCTTTAGCATTCTTAACTGCTTCAGCAACGTTTGGCGTTACGGTACCTACTTTCGGGTTAGGCATCAGACCACGTGGGCCCAGAACCTGGCCCAGCTGGCCAACAACGCGCATTGCATCTGGGGAAGCAATAACAACGTCAAAGTTCATTTCGCCTTTCTTGATCTGGTCAGCCAGATCTTCCATACCTACCAGTTCAGCGCCCGCAGCTTTAGCAGCTTCAGCGTTTGCGCCCTGAGCAAATACGGCAACACGTACGGAACGACCAGTACCGTGTGGCAGTACAGTTGCACCACGTACGTTCTGATCGGACTTACGTGCATCAATGCCGAGGTTGACAGCAACATCAACGCTTTCAACGAATTTGGCAGTAGCCAGTTCTTTCAGCAGAGCAACAGCTTCATTGATGTCGTACTGCTTAGTCACATCAACTTTGTCACGGATAACCTGCATACGCTTGGTCAGCTTAGCCATTTCTTAATCCTCCACTACCAGGCCCATGGAACGAGCGGTACCTTCAATTGAGCGAGTCATCGCTTCAACATCAGCACCAGTCATGTCCGCAGCTTTGGTTTCTGCGATTTCACGTACCTGAGCACGGCTTACTTTACCGACTTTTTCTTTGTTCGGCTTACCAGAACCAGACTTGATGCCCGCTGCTTTTTTCAGCAGAACGGCAGCCGGAGGCGTTTTGGTAACGAAGGTGAAAGAACGGTCTGAATAGACAGTGATAACAACCGGCGTTGGCAGGCCTTTTTCCAGGCTCTCTGTTTTGGCGTTAAACGCTTTACAGAATTCCATGATGTTAACACCCTGCTGACCCAGTGCTGGACCAACCGGTGGACTTGGATTTGCCATACCAGCTGCAACCTGCAGCTTAACGTAGGCTTGTACTTTCTTAGCCATGATAATTCCTCTGTTGGGTTTTAGCGCCCCGGAAGGCTCCCCGTGATAATGGTTTACGCGCTATGACAGCGCATAAATACAAAAGGCGCGAAATTATAGGTTAATTTCGCGCCTCTCGCAAGCTACCCGACGTCAAAAATCGATGCAGGTGCTTAAGCTTTTTCTACCTGACCGAAGTCCAGCTCTACCGGCGTTGCACGACCAAAAATAGAAACAGAAACTTTCAGGCGGCTTTTTTCGTAGTCCACTTCTTCAACCACGCCGTTGAAGTCGGCGAATGGGCCATCGCTTACGCGCACCATCTCACCCGGTTCAAACAGGGTTTTAGGACGTGGCTTATCGCCAACCTGCTGCAGGCGATTCATGATTGCGTCGACTTCTTTGTCGCTAATAGGAGCAGGACGGTCAGATGTGCCGCCGATGAATCCCATTACACGCGGAACGCTGCGCACCAGGTGCCAGCTTGCGTCATTCATTACCATCTGGACTAAGACATAGCCCGGGAAGAATTTACGCTCGCTTTTACGGCGTTGGCCACCACGGATCTCAACCACTTCTTCAGTGGGAACCATGACGTCACCAAACAGCTCTTCCATGTTGTGTAACTTGATATGCTCACGCAGCGATTGTGCTACGCGGCCTTCAAAACCGGAGAACGCCTGAACGACGTACCAGCGCTTCTTTGGAGCTTCAGACATCTTAGAACCTCAGGCCAGTGATAAACGATACCAGACGGACCAGAATACCATCCAGCCCCCACAAAATCAGTGACATCACGGCGGTAACCGCGGCAACGATTAACGTGGTATGCAGCGTTTCCTGACGAGTTGGCCAGATAACCTTACGCATTTCGGTTCTTGCTTCACGCGTAAAAGCCACTGTGGCTTTACCTTTAGTTGTCAGCAATGCAATGCCACCCGCAGCGGCAATCAGAACGACAACGGCCAGTGCGCGTAAGGGCAATGTGACTTCGCGATAATAGTAGTTGCCTACAATGGCCACGATGAGCAAGACTGCAACGCCTGCCCATTTTATCGCTTCCAGGCCGCGCCCGCTCCCTTGAGCTTCGGTATTAGCACTCATAAACCAACCTGCCACAATAAATCAGAAACTCAATAACCCCGCACTGCGAGGCATCCAAACCGGTTTTCGTGCAACATTTACCGGTATCCGACGCCGTGCGACAGAGCCTGTCTCAACAATGATTATGATTGAAAATCACTGATGAGCCAGGTTCTATGTTACAGCGTACAAAAAGGGCATCAAATGATGCCCTCTCTGACTGTGTTGCGTCAAATATTATCAGCGATTAAGCGATAACTTTAGCAACAACGCCCGCGCCAACGGTACGGCCGCCTTCGCGAATTGCGAAGCGCAGACCATCGTCCATAGCGATTGGGTGGATCAGGGTAACAACCATTTTGATGTTGTC
>Ga0265797_10003286_pt1 | contig 26050 bp, 19 predicted proteins | sample P2T30metagenome_FD_192433 | JGI IMG/M metagenome (GOLD analysis project Ga0265797, IMG submission 192433) | Plant litter microbial communities from East Loma Ridge, Irvine, California - P2 T30 | ecosystem: Environmental > Terrestrial > Plant litter > Unclassified | place: USA: California... | reverse complement strand
TGGCGGTCTTCATGGAAGCCGGCCAGCACGAATCCCGCTTCCAGCTGGCCGCCGATCTGTTCGGCGAGGCTGTGGCCGAACACCAGCGCTTCCCCGCGCTCCCGCTTGCCGGCCAGTGCGGCCGCATCCAGCTGCTCCAGGTCCGAATACGGCACCGGAAAGCACGGGCGGATCAAGCCCTGCTCCGCATACACGGGATCGCGGTCGCCGACGAACACCACCGGGTTGTAGAAGCTGCTCAGCAGCGCACCGCCGCGACGCAGCACCCGGAAGCATTCGCGCCACACCGGCCGCACGTCCGGCACATACAGGTTCGAGATCGGGTGGAACACCAGGTCGAAGGCCGCATCGGCAAACGCCGACAGGTCGCGCATGTCGCCCTGCACCACCTCCAGCGCCAGGCCGTCGCGCCGCCCGACCATGCAGTCCTGCTCCAGTTGCGCGTCCGAGGCGTCGAACACGGTGACGATCGCGCCCGCGGCGGCCAGGATGGGTGCCTGCTGGCCGCCCCCGGACGCCAGGCACAGGATGCGCCGGCCGCGCACGTCGCCGAGCCATCCCTCCGGCAGGGCGCCAGGGGTCAGCCGGACCTGCCAGCTGCCGTTGCGGGCGGCAGCGACTTCCTCGGCGCTGACCGGGCGTGACCATTCGCACTGCTGCGCCGCCTGGCGGTCCCAGGAGGCGCGGTTGTGGTCGAATACCTCGGTTTGATCCATCGCTGTTTCAGGCATGTGGTTTTCCTCACCAGATCGGCGCCCGGTCCTCGGACGCCAGGTACATCGTGTCGCCCGGCTTGACGCCGCACGCCCCGCAGAATCCCGCCTCGTGATGCAGCGCACCGTCGAGGCGCGCCCTGGAGGATCACACGGCTGTCAGCGCTTGAGACCGGCCAGCACCTGCAAGAGTTTGTCGCGCGCGCCAGTCCAGCCGCTGCCGGCCAGTTGCGGCGCGCATTCGGCGCAGGGTTCGAAGGGATTGCAGTCGTGGGCCAGTTCGACGTACAGCGAGCCGGTCACCAGCTTGGCGGCATAGGCGTCGACCCGGCCGCCGCCGGTTTTGGCGCCGGCGGCAGGCGCCTCGCCCTCCTTCGGCATCCATTTGGCAAAGGCATCGAGCGCGACGCCATTCGGCACGTACCAGCGCTTCTTGCCCGGGTTCCAGCGGGCGCCGAGGGCGCGGGCTTCGTCTTTTTCGGCGTAGGGGACGTTCAGGAAGTTCATGGCGATCGGATGCGGTTGCGGCTGGGGCGCCGATGCTAACGTATCCTGTCCGAACAATCAAATCGCGGGCTCGCCGGTGCGGCATCGGCTGCGTTGACATTTCGTCAAACCGGGCTTAGGATGAGTTCATGAACCATCGCGCATACCCGACTACCGCCACGACCACGACCACGACCACGACCACGACCGCATGCTGCGGGCCGTGACGGTGTCCTGCGATTGAAAGGAATGCGTCCCGAAGCCCCGCCAGACCGACGGGGCTTTTTTCTTGTCTCCGTCCGATGGCGCCACCAGGAGATGAGAAGTGCAAAACCACCCAGCAAGACGCCCGGCCCTGTTGATCATCGATATGCAAGTGGGCCTGTTCGAAGCCGCCGCGCCGCCGTTCGAAGGCGAGCGCGTTCTCGACACCATCAACGGCCTGATCCGGAATGCTAGGGCCGCCGGGGTGGCTATCCTGGCCGCCCGCCATACCGGTCCGGCAGGCTCCCCCCTTGCGCCCCGCAGCCCGGCCACGCGCCTGGTCGGGCGGCTCGACGTCGATGCCGGACGCGACTTCGTCTTCGACAAGACCCGCCCGAACTGCTTCCACGGGACCGCACTGGGTGGCGAGTTGCAGCGCATTGGCGCGAACGAACTGGTCGTCGTCGGCATGAAAACCGAATACTGCGTCGACACGACCGTGCGGGCCGCGGCGGACCTGGGCTTGTCGGTGGTCTTGATCGAGGACGCGCACACGACGACGGCTAAGCAAGCCTTGAGCGCGCGCCAGGTGATCGACCATCACAATGCGACGCTGCAGCCTGTCTTCGCCAAGGTCCTGCCGGCTGCAGCCTATCGCTTTGCCTGATACCGCCTAGCGCTGCATCCCCCAGCGCCGCACGGTGATCCGCTCGACCGACTGGAACACCAGGTTCTCGAACAGCAGGCCGATCAGGATCACCATGGCCAGCCCTGCGAACACCTTGTCGGTGAACAGCTCGTTGCGGCTCTGGAAGATGTACCAGCCGAGGCCGCCCTTGCCCGAGGTGGTGCCGAACACCAGCTCGGCCGCGATCAGCGTGCGCCAGGCGAAGGCCCAGCCGATCTTCAGGCCCGACAGGATGGCCGGCAACGCCGCCGGCACCAGGATGTGGGTGAACATGCGCGCACCGCCCAGGCCGTAGTTGCGGCCGGCCATGCGCAGCGTGTCGGGCACCGAGCGGAAACCGGCGTACATGTTCAGCGCCAGCGGCCACATCACGGAGTGCAGCAGCACGAAGATGAGGCTACCCGTGCCGAGGCCGAACCACAGCAGCGCCAGCGGCAGCAGCGCGATCGCCGGCAGCGGGTTGAACATCGCCGTCAGTGTTTCCAGCAGGTCGCGTCCGATGCGGGTCGACATTGCCAGCGAGGTGAGGAGGAAGGCGCCGAGCACCCCCGCCAGGTAACCCTGCAGCAGCACCCACAGCGAAACGCCGACATAACGCGGCAATTCGCCCGAGGCGACGCCCTCGACCAGCGCGCGCGCCGTCTGCATGAAACCGGGCAGCAGCAGGTCGTTGTCGGCCCAGCGCGCGAGGGCTTCCCACAGCGCGGCGATGACCAGCAGCAGGATGCCCTTGCGCAACCAGCCCTGGTTCCCCAGGCGTTCGAGGACCGGCGACGCGGGTGCGGCCTGGCTTGGCGCCAGTGCGGCGGCGGGCGCCAGCGGCAATTCGTATTCGGGCCGCACCGGCGGATCCCATTTGGTGGCGGTACCGGCACTCATGACTGCATCGTCCTTCCCGGCCCGGCCGATTCTTGGTGCGCTTCGGCGCCCGCGCCGAACAGCAGGTGATGGATGCGGCTCGCGGCCGCCTGGAACTCGACACTGCCCGCGCTGTGCAGGCCGAACTGGTGGCTGTTGATCTCGGCGCGTACCCGCCCCGGATGCGGTGACAGCAGCAGGATGCGGTTGCCGACCACCAGCGCTTCCTCGATCGAGTGGGTAACGAACAGCATCGTGAAGCGCGCCTCTTCCCACAAGGCCTGCAATTCCTCCTGCATGCGCCGGCGCGTCAGCGCGTCAAGCGCCGCGAAGGGTTCGTCCATCAGCAGGATCTCGGGCTGCATCGCCAGCGCGCGGGCGATCGCGACGCGCGCCTTCATGCCGCCTGACAGCGTGTGCGGATAGGCGTCGGCAAAATTGCCAAGACCAACCTTGGCCAGCCAGTGCAGCGCACGCGCCTCGGCTTCCTTCTTGGCGGTGCCGCCGGCCAGCAGTGGGAACATCACGTTCTGCTTGACCGTCTTCCACGGCGGCAGCTGGTCGAATTCCTGGAACACGACGATGCGGTCCGGGCCCGGCTTCAAGATGTTCCTGCCGTCCAGCTGGAGCGAACCGGCGCGCGGGGCGATGAAGCCGCCGACCGCCTTCAGCAGCGTCGACTTGCCGCAGCCCGAGGGCCCCAGCAGCACGAAACGGTCGCCGCGGTAGACGTCGAAGCTGACGTCCTGGGTGGCGCGCACGGTGCCGCGGGCGGTCGGGTAATCGATGGTGACGCCGCTGGCGCGCAGCAGCGGAGCATTCTGGTTCTGGATGACTTGAAACGGCAGGACGTTCATGTCGGCTCCTCAGCTGCCCTTGGCCAGGGCAGGATGCTCGAAGAAGTAGTCGCGCCAGCCGGCCGGCTTGTTCTTGATCGCGCCCGCCTGGTGCAGGAAGGTGGCCATGCCCTGGGTGTTCTGCGGCGCCACCTTGAACTGGATCTGCGGGTTGGTGATCACCTTCAGCAGGAAAGCGCGGTCGATCTTGCCTTTGGTGACGCGCAGGTAGGCGTCGGCGGCCAGTTCGGGGTTCTTGGCGATGATCTGGGCGGCTTCGTCGAGCGCGTCGATGAACGCGCGCGTGGTCTTGGGGTTGGCCTTGACGTATTTCTCGGTGGCGTACAGCACCGTCGACGAGGCCGGGCCGCCCTGCACATCATACGAGTTCAGGACGACGTGGGCTTTCGGATTGCCGGCCAGTTCCTGGTCCTGGTAAGGCGGCGTGGCGAAGTGGCCATTCAGCTCGGTCTGGCCGGCGATGACGGCGGCGGCGGCGTCCGGGTGCGGCACCGACTGGGTCAGGCGGTCCAGGCGCGTGAACTGGCCAATGCCCCACTGCTTGGCGGCGGCCATCTGCAGGATGCGGGCCTGCACCGACACGCCGACCGCTGGCAGTGCGATGCGGTCCTTGTCGCCCAGGTCGGCGATGGCCTTGACATTCGGGTTGGTGGAGATCAGGTAATACGGGAAGTTGCCGAGCGAAGCCACACCCTTCACGTTCTGGCGCCCCTTGGTGCGGTCCCAGATGGTGAGCAGCGGGCCGACTCCGGCGCCGACCACGTCGATCGAGCCGGACAGCAGCGCGTCGTTGGCGGCATTCCCGCCGGAGAGCTGAACCCATTCGACCTTGATCGGCACCCCCAATTTCTGGCCATGCTTTTCGATGAGTTTCTGGTCCTGGGCCACGTTCAGCAGCAGGTAGACGACGCCGAACTGCTGGGCGACGCGCAGCTGGCCTTCGGCGAAGGCGGTATTCGCCGTGAGGGTGGCGGCCGCGCCGAAGGCGAGCGCTGCGATGGTTTTATTCAGTGTGAAGCGCATGGCGGTCTTTCTTCTTCTCGTTATTCAGAACGGCACGTCGCCTTCGATGGTCGTGCGGTACAGCTTGCGGCGCTGGTCATCCGGCGTGCCTGCGGCCAGGTGCATCACCGAGCGGTTGTCCCAGAACACCATGTCCTGCGGTTCCCACTTGTGGCGGTAGATATGTTCGGGACGGGTGCTGAGGTCGAACAGTTCGTCGAGCAGCGCGCGGCTCTCGTCCTCGGGCATGCCGACGATGCGCGTCGTGAAATGCTCGCTGACGAACAGCGCCTTGCGGCCGGTTTCCGGATGGGTGCGCACCACCGGGTGCACGACCGGCTTCACCTCGTCGATCTGGGCCTGGGTCAGGTTCGGACGCCACGGGCTCTTCTTTTGCAGGTCCGCGTACTTGCACAGGTAGCTGTGCTCGGCCTGCGCATGCTCGACCGCGGTGCGCAGGTGGGAGGGCAGTTGCTCCCAGGCGGTGTGCTGGTTGGCGAACAGGGTGTCGCCGCCGATGGCGGGCAGCTCCTGCGCGTGCAGCATCGAGCCCAGGCTCGGCTTTTCCTTGTACGACAGGTCCGAGTGCCAGTAGTGGCCAGCATCGCCCAGGCCGATCGGCTGGCCATTTTCGCGGATGTTGGACACGATCAGGACTTCCGGATCGCTTGGCAGCTGGAACTGGCGCAGCACGTGGATCTGCAGCGGGCCGAAGCGGCGGCTGAACGCCACCTGCTGGGAGGGCAGGATGTCCTGCTCGCGGAACACCAGCACGTGATGCATCAGGTGGGCGCGGTGCAGGCGCGCGAAATCGTCGTCGCCCACGGGCAGCGACAAATCGAGGCCGATGACTTCGGCGCCGAGGGCGGCGTCGAAGGGTTTGATGACGAACTGTTGGCGGGGTTGCAGAACTGCGGACATGGAAGCATCACGGTTGAGTCTAGATGCTCACAGGGTAAGGGTGCACTGCTGAAGCGGCAACGAAGGTTTTCGAGGATCGTCATGCGAAAATCGTTGGAGGCACCATCGGCGTACCATGTCCTTACAAGCATGTTTTACGGTCATGGAGGACATGATGGACACCAAGAGCTTGATCCGTAGAGGCGCCGCCCTCGCCTGCGCCCTGTGCGCCACCGCCCTGCCGGCCACGGCCCAGGACAGCGCGCGCAAGGGCGATTCCGCGAGCCTCAACATCCTCAAGAAGGAAATCAATGCCGCCTACGCCCAGCAGCAGGCGGACTGCAGGCGCAAGAGCGAACGCAGCCGCGCCAGTTGCCTGAAACAGGCCGGCCGGATTTATCGCCGCGACATGGCGAACGCGCCCGCGCTGGTCGCCCGGGCGCCGACCTCGGAAGTGCGGGAAAAAGTGCTCGGGCCGGTGGACAGCGGCGCGAGCGCCATGGGCAGCTCGTCCGGCGGCGCGACCGGCTCGGACGCCGGGACCGTGCACGGCAAGGACGACACCTCGCCGCCGCGCGGCGACCCGTCCAGCGGCCTGCCGCCGCCGCGCACCGAACCGGAGTTCGAGCCGAACCAGGCTATCGAGAACCTGCCGCCACCCAGGCGCTAGACTAGCGGCAGAGCGCCTCCATCGGCATCGGCGCATCCACCGCCGGCACACCGTCCAGCGCAATGCCGGTGTCGCGCGCCCGGCGCTCCATCAGCATGCCGTTGCCCGAGCGCGGGCTCGGCGCGCCGTAGGCCGCGTCCGCCTGCGCCTGTTCGAGGGTGACGTAGCGGGCGCCGGACGCGTCCAGCCTGGTCATCACGTCGGGCAGCATGGCCGCGCTCCAGGCGCCCAGGTGGGTCAGCAGCACCTGCGGGACCATGCGCCCATACACGCGCTGCGACAGCGCCCGCGTGCGCGCGATCGCCTGGTCGATGCGCCGGCCGTAGTCGCGCTTCATGGCGGCGATGGCTTGCGCGTCTCCCTTGGCCAGGCAGCGCGCATAGGTGTCGGTGTAGGCCCAGTCGTCGAAGCTGATGCTGACGTCGGCGATGCGGTAGCCCTGGGCCTGCAGCCATTTCGCCGCGCCGTCATGGCGTTCGCCCTCGCCGCCGCCGTCCAGGAAGGGGTAGCGCAGCACGCGCCAGTCCTGGCCCGCCATGCGCGCGGCGATGGCCGCTTCGCCGGCCTTGACGTCGTCCAGCCAGGCCTGCAGCGACGGCGCCTGGCTCAGGCCGAGGTGGCTGGCGCTGTGGTTGCCCAGCGGGTAGCCGGCGCGGCGCCAGGCGTCGAGGGCCGCTGCGCTGGCGGGGTGCTCGGCCATCTGCCTGGCGTTGACGAAGCCCCAGGCTTGGGCGACGCCATGGTCTTTCAGCGTGCCGAGATACGACCGGGCGATGCCCGGCCAGCTCGTGCCCGCCGGCAGCGGGCCGTGCACCGGCAGGTCGTCCACGGTGATGGCGAGATCGAAGCGGTCCGGGGCGGCGGCCGCACAGCCGGCGGCAAGCGCCAGCGCCGCTGCGAGCAAGGGTGTTTTCAAATGCGTCTCCTGTTGACGGGGCCGAAGTCGGCACGGTAGGATGAAATCGATTTCAATAATACAATATCATGGAGACGAGATGACCCGAGCCGACCGCGGATTCCGCACGCTCACGCCGATCGCATTCGCAAGCCTGCTGGCCGCAGGCGCCGCGACGGCCGCCCCCGCCATCAAGGTCAACCAGGTCGGCTTCCTGCCTGCCGCGCAAAAGCTGGCGGTCGTGACCGACACCATCGCGGCGCGCTTCGCCGTGGTCGATGCCGCCAGCGGCAAGACCGTGCTGGACGGCGCCCTCGGCGCCCCCGCCACCTGGGACGCTTCGGGCGAAGCCGCGCGCCTGGCCGATTTTTCCGCGCTGCGCACGCCCGGCCGCTACCGCCTGCGCGTGGCCGGGGTGCCTGACTCCCCGGTGTTCGCGATCGATGCCCAGGCCTACCGCGAGCTCGACGCCGCCGCGATCCGCGCCTACACGCTCAACCGCGCAAGCATGGCCCTGGGCCCGGCCGTGGCCGGCGTTTACGCCCGCCCGGCCGGCCATCCGGACACCCAAGTCGCCGTGCACCCGTCGGCGGCATCAAGCAAGCGCCCCGCCGGCGCCATCATCGCCAGCCCCAAAGGCTGGTACGACGCCGGCGACTACAACAAGTACATCGTCAACTCGGGCATCAGCACCTACACGCTGCTGGCCGCCTACGAACACTATCCGGCCTGGTTCGACAAGCTGGCCGTGCGCCTGCCGGAGTCCGGCAACGGCCTGCCCGACCTCCTCAACGAGGCGCTGTGGAACCTGGACTGGATGATCACGATGCAGGATCCGGACGATGGCGGCGTCTACCACAAGCTGACCAACAAGGCCTTCGATGGCATGGTCATGCCGGACCAGGCGACGGCGCCGCGCTACGTGGTGCAGAAGACCACCGCCGCGGCGCTCGACTTCGCCGCCGTGATGGCGGCCGCCAGCCGCGTGCTGGCCCCCTTCGACAAACAGCAGCCGGGCCGTTCGGCGCGCTACCTGGCAGCGGCCGAAGCGGCATGGGCCTGGGCCAAGGCGCATCCCGACGTCTTGTATCAGCAGCCGGCCGACATCCTGACCGGCACCTACGGCGACAACAAGGTCGACGACGAATTCAGCTGGGCCGCCGCCGAGCTGCTGGCCACCACCGGCAAGGACGTCTACCGCGCGCAGGCGCTGGCTGCCGGCTCCCCCGACCAGCTCGAACCCGGCTGGGCCGACGTGCGCCCGCTCGGCTGGATCACCCTGGCGCATCCCGGCACGCGTGCCTCCAGTGCCGACAACGAGGCCGCCCGCCGCGCGCTGCTCGCCGCCGCCAACCGCCTGGCGGCGCGCCGGCAAGCTTCGCCCTACCGCGTCAGCATGGCGGACAAGGACTTCGTATGGGGCAGCAATGCCGTGCTGCTGAACCAGGCGATGATGCTGGCGGCCGCCTACGGCGTGCAGCCACGCGCGGATTACCTTGCCGCCGCGCAGTCGGCGCTGGATTACGTCCTGGGCCGCAACGGGCCCGGCATGTCCTTCGTGACCGGCTTCGGCACGGTCTCGCCGCAGCATCCGCACCACCGGCCTTCGGAAGCCGACGGCATCGCGGCGCCGGTGCCGGGCTGGCTGGTGGGCGGCCCGAACCCCGGCCAGCAGGACCGCAAGGACTGTGGCGCGCATGGCTATCCCTCCGCGCTGCCTGCACTGTCCTACCTCGACAATGTCTGCAGCTATGCCAGCGGCGAGATCGCGATCAACTGGAACGCGCCGCTGGTCTACGTGGCGGCGGCCCTGCAGGCGAAGACGCAGTAGGGAATCAGGCGCGGTCGCCCAGCATCGCGCCCACCGACGCGATCAGGCTGGCCGCGTCGACCGGCTTGGACAGCACACGCACGCCGGGCCAGCTGCCCATTTCGATCGCATACGCCGACACCACGGTGATCGGCAGGTCCGGATACCGGGGCCGCAGCGCGGCGATCAGCTTGTCGCCGCTCATGCGCGGCATGCGGATGTCGGTGACCAGCGCGTCGATGGTTTCGCGTCCGGCCACCTCGAGCGCTTCGAGACCGTCGCCGGCCGTCGACACGCGGTAGCCGGCGGCTTCCAGGTAACGGCGGAATATATAGGTGATGGCTTCTTCGTCATCCACCACGAGCACATGTTTCATTGTTCTTACCCTTCGTGTTGCGCGTCCAGGGCCGGGCGCGCGCGCACGTCGACCTGCAGGGCCATGTGCACACGCTCGGCGAGTTCCGCCATGCGGTAAGGCTTGACCAGCACGTTGAGGCCGGACCCGGGTGCCGCCATCGGCGGAATCTCGTTCATGTAGCCGGTCGTCAGGATCACGGGCAGCCCCGGCTGGCGCTGGCGCAGCAGTTCGGCCAGGCGCAGGCCGTTCATCCCGCCCGGCATGATGATATCGGTGAACAGCAGGTCGACGTCGCCGTAGCGCTCGACCAACTGCAGGGCTTCTTCCCCGCTCTGGGCCGCCAGCACGCGGTAGCCGAGCTGGCGCAGGTGGGCCTCGGCCAGTTCGCGCACGTCGGCGCTGTCGTCGACGACCAGCACGGTGCGCACGCCCAGCAGCGTGGCCGCGGACCAGTTGGCGTCGCCGGGCGCCGGCGCGCGTGCCGCGCGTTCCTGGCCGGCCGCAGGAGCGCCGGCCGCCGGGAAGATCATGCGGATCGTCGTGCCCTTGCCCGGTTCGCTCTCGATCTCGAGGCGCCCGTGCGACTGCTGGACGAAGCCGTGCACCATCGCCAGGCCCAGGCCGGTGCCCGGCCCCTTGGTGGTGAAGAAGGGTTCGGTCGCGCGGCTCACGATCTCGGGCGCCATGCCGATGCCCTCGTCGATCACGCACAGCGTCACGTAGGCGCCGGGTGACAGGCGATGCCGTTCCAGGCGTTCCGGATCCATGATGGTCGAGGTGCCGATGGTGACCTTGCCGCCGGCCGGCAGCGCGTCGCGCGCGTTGATCAGGACGTTCAGCAGCGCCATCTCCATGTGCGTGCCGTCGAGCGTGCAGGCCGGCAGGCCGGGTTTCAGGTCGAGGTGCAGGTCGACCTGGTCGCCCAGCGTGCGCACCAGCATTTCGGAAAACTCGACCACCAGGGAATTCAGGTTCAGGCGCTTCGGCTCCAGCCTCTGCTTGCGCGCGAAGGTCAGCAGTTGCTGGGTCAGCTTGCTGGCCTTGTCGCCGGCCAGCTGGGCGCGGTCCAGCGCCTGCAGCAGCGCATCGCGGTCGTCGACCGCACCGCGCGCCAGTTCGAGGTTGCCGGCCACGACCTGCAGCAGGTTGTTGAAGTCGTGGGCGACGCCGGCCGTCAGCTGGCCGATCGCTTCCATCTTCTGGGCCTGCAGGTAGGATTGCTCGGTCACGCGGCGGCGCGTGATGTCCATCATCGAGCCGAACCAGTACAGCAGGCGCCCCTGGTCGTCATAGACCGGGCCGAAGAACAGGCCGTTCCAGAACGGGCGGCCGTCGGCCTTGTAGTTCAGGATGTCGATCGCCACCGCGCGCTGTTCACGGATCGCGCTGCGGATCTCGGCCAGGGCATTCGGGTCGGTCTGCTCGCCCTGCAGGAAGCGGCAGTTCCTCCCCAGAATCTGCTCTTCGGGATACAGGGTCAGGTCCTGGAAGGCGCGGTTGACGAAGACGACCGGGTTGTCCGGCTGGCTCGGATCGGTCACGACCATCGGCATGCGCGTCATCTCGATGGCGGCAAAAAAGATGTTGCCGCGTTCTTCCAGGCCGGGGCGCGAAATCTGGCTGGCCTGCCAGTGGCGCACGCCGGGTTCGCCGAGCGGATGGTAGCTGTTGCCTTCCAGACCGCCGGCCGCGGGTACGCCGGCGCTGGCGCCGTGTCCGGCGTCCTCGTCCATTGGCGTGTGCGCGCGTTCGTCTCTAGTTTTCCCGGCTGTCAATCTTCCCCCGTCGAACCCCACCATGCCGGCGGCATGAACCATGGGCCGGTGTGAGAAGCGGTCGATTATAAACAAATGTGAAATGACGGACTAACAAAATCTTGTATTGTGTCATGCATTGTAAATACCGGAACTTACAATGTTGGGCGCAAACATTCCTGTTGCCGAGAGGATCTTCCTGCTCTACACTGGATCTACGTATTGACGTGCGAACCCACGCGCGCAGCAAGGAGACAGATGAATCAGAACGCAATCCGTCGCATCGTCATCGTCGGCGGCGGCACCGCCGGCTGGATGGCCGCGGCGCCACTGGCCCAGCGCTTCCAACCGCATGTCGAAGTCACGCTGGTGGAATCACCGGAGATCGGCACCATCGGCGTCGGCGAAGCGACCCTGCCCACCATCCGCCGCTACAATGCGTGGCTCGGCCTGGACCAGGCCGACTTCATGCGCAAGACCCAGGCCAGCTTCAAGCTGGGCATCGAATTCCGCGACTGGGGCCACCTCGGCAACCGCTTCTTCCACGGCTTCGACGACTTCGGCCCGCCGCTGGCCGGCCTCTCTCCGCACCTGCACTGGATGCGTCTGGCCCAGGCTTTCGACGCCATGCCGGCGCTCGAGAACTGGTCGATGGCATCGACGATGGCGCGCGAGAACCGCTTCGTCCCGCCAGGCAAAACCCAACCGGGAATCAGTGATGCGTATTCCTACGGCTTTCATTTCGACGCGGGCCTGTACGCCAACTACCTGCGCGATCACGCCACCGCACGCGGCGCACGGCGCGTCGAGGGCACGATCGTCGAGGTTGAACAGCACCCGGAAAGCGGCTTCGTCACCGCACTCAAGCTGCGCGACGGGCGCCGCATCGAGGGCGACCTGTTCATCGACTGCTCGGGCTTCCGCGGCCTCCTGATCGAGGACACGCTGCATGCCGGCTACGAGGACTGGCGCCACTTCCTGCCCTGCGACAGCGCGCTGGCGGTGCCCTGCGCCCGGGTCGACCCGCTCACGCCTTACACCCGCTCCACCGCAAAGGACGCCGGCTGGCAGTGGCGCATCCCGCTGCAGCACCGCACCGGCAACGGCCATGTGTTCAGCAGCGGCTTCACCAGCGACGAACGCGCGCGCGACACCCTGCTGGCCGGCCTGGACGGCGCGGCGCTGGACGAGCCGCGCAAGCTGCGCTTCGTCACCGGGCGGCGCCGCAAGTCGTGGGTCAAGAACGTGGTCGCGGTCGGCCTGTCGGCCGGCTTCGTCGAGCCGCTGGAATCGACCAGCATCAGCCTGATCGAAACCGCTGTCGGCAAGCTGATCGAATTATTCCCGGACCGCGGCTTCCGCCCCGAACTGGCGAACGAATTCAACCGCGTGATGGGCGTACGCTACGAATCGGTGCGCGACTTCATCGTGCTGCACTACAAGCTCACGCAGCGCACCGACTCCGAATTCTGGCGCTACTGCGCGCAGCTGCCGGTTCCGGACGGATTGGCGCACCAGATCGAGCTGTTCCGCGAGACCGGACGGATCACGATCCTGGACCGCGACGGCTTTGCCGAACCCTCGTTCGTGGCCATGCTCATGGGCCTGGGCGTGGTGCCGCGGCGTTACGACCCGTACGTGGACCTGGTCGACCTGCGCGAGGTGCACGGCCACTTCGCGGGACTGCGCGACATGATCGCGCAGGCGGTGGCGCGCATGCCGGACCACGGCGCCTACCTGGCGGCGCAAAGCACCGCCGTGCAGGCCAGCCAGCGCGACGCGAAGCGCTCGGACGGCTCCGGCCGTCCATAGTAATACCCTTGCGCCTCCCCGCAGCCGAGCGCGCGCAGCGCCCGCGCCTGCGGTTCCGCCTCCACGCCCTCCGCGATCACGTCCAGGCCGAGGTTGCGCGCCATGCCGATGATGGTCGTGACGATCGTGTGGTCGTGGCGGTCGTTCAGCATGTCGCGGACAAAAGACATGTCGATCTTCAGCTTGTCCGCCGGCAGCTGCTTCAGGTAGGCCAGCGAGGAATAGCCGGTGCCGAAATCGTCGATCGCGATCGAGAACCCGTCGGCCTTGAGCGCGGCCATGGTCTGGATCGCGCTGTCGACGTTGGCCATCAGCGCGCTCTCGGTCAGCTCCAGTCCCAGCCGCGCCGGTTCGATCCCGGCGTCAACCGCGATCGCGCGCAGGCTGGCGGCAATGCCCGGCTCCTCGAGCTGGCGCGCCGACAGGTTGACCCAGAGCCGGCCCGGGAAGGCGACGCCGGCATCGATCCAGGCGCGCAGCTGGCGGCAGGCTTCGCCCAGCACCCATTTGCCGAGCGCGCCGATCATGCCACGCGCTTCCGCGATCGGGATGAAGGCGGCCGGGCTGACCCAGCCGCGCCGCGCGTCGTGCCAGCGCAGCAGCGCCTCAGCCCCGATCAGGCGGCCGTCGTCGAGGTCCACCTGCGGCTGGTAATGCAGCTGCAGGGCGCCGGCGGCGAGCGCACGTCCGAGGTCGGTCGCCAGTTCCATGCGCTCGACCAGGCCCACGCTCATCTCGGGCCGGTAGAACATGTGGCCGCCGCCGGCCGCCTTGGCGCGGTACATGGCGATGTCGGCGCGCTTGAGCAGGTCGTCGATCCCGGCGCCGTCGCGCGGATATGTGGCGATGCCGATCGACAGCCCGACCGAGAAGGTGTGCCCCTGGATCGCGACCGGGTCCGACATCGCCTTCAGCAGGCGGTCGACGATGCGTGCGGCGATGGCGGCATCCGCGTGCTCGGCCACCACGACGAATTCGTCGCCGGCCAGGCGCGCCAGCACTTCCTGGCTGCGCAGCTGAGCCTGGAAACGGCGCGCGACCTTGATCAGGACCTGGTCGCCGACGCCGTGGCCCTGCGTGTCGTTGATTTCCTTGAAGCGATTCAGGTCCATATACAGGATGGACACCGGATAGCCGCCGCGGCGCGCCCGCGCCAAAGCCGCCGCCAGGCGCTCGTTGAACAGGGTCCGGTTGGCCAGGCCGGTCAGGGTGTCGTACAGCGCCAGGTTGCGGATCTTCTCGTCGCTGGCCTTGCGCGCGCTGATGTCGGTGTTGATGACGAGGATGGACTTGGGCCGGTTGTCGTCGTCGCGCACCAGGGTCCAGTGGCCTTCGACCGTCAGGTGGGCACCGTCCTTGCGCCGCTGCGCGACCTCGCCGCGCCACTCGCCGTTCTCCAGCGTGGCGCGCACCGCCGCCGCGATCGCCGCCGCGTCCTCGCGGTAGACCGCATCGTCCATGCAGCGGCCCTGCACCTCTTCGCTGTGCCAGCCGTACAGGCGCTCGGCGCCCTTATTCCAGAATTGCACCTTGCCGTCGATGCCACGCACCATGATGGCGTCGCGCGCCTTGTCCAGCAGCGAGGCCTGGTCGCGGTGGCGGGCGGCGTGGGCGCGCGCTTCTTCGCGCAGGCGCTGTTCCTCGGTCACGTCCTCGGCCATCACCAAGAGGCGCCGCTCGCCCTCGGCCAGCTGGATGCCGGCCATGGCCAGGCGCAGCCGCCGTCCCGGCAGCGACACGCCGATGCCGTGGCGCGCTCCGCCATTGGCCAGCAGCGCCGCCGCCTGTTCGCGCAGGCCTGGCTGGGGCAGCACGCGGCCGAAATCCATGCCGGCCGGGCTGGCTCCCAGCATGCAGTCCGCTTCCAGCGCCAGCACCGCGCAAAAGGCTGCGTTCACGCTGACCACGGCCAGCGTATGGTCGAGCACCATCAGCCCTGTCGGCAGGCTGGCGATGATGTCTTCCGCATACCGCTTCAGGCCCAGGATGGCGTGCCGGTCGGTGATGTCGGTGAGTGCGCCGGCAATGCGGATCGCACGGCCGCTCTCGTCGCGCTGCGCATGGCTGAGCGCGCGGAACCAGCGGTAGTCGCCGCCGGCGCAGCGCACGCGGTAGCTGATGTCGTAGGGTGTGTTGCCGGTGCGGTCGAGTACGTGGGCGGTGAAGGCCGCCTTGACCAGGTCGACGTCGCCGGGATGCACGAGCGCCATCCAGCCGGCGAAATCGGCAGGCATTTCACGGTCGTCGCGCCAGCCCAGCAGGCGCCGGATCTGTTCCGACCAGATGAAGCGGTTGCCCGGGTCCATCAGCTTGCGCTGGCCCAGTTCCACGTCCCACAGGCCGTCGCTGGTGGCTTCGCGCAGCAGGTCCAGGCGCGCGCGCAGGCGGGCATTGTCGGCGCGCAGCGCCGCCATCTCCTGGCGCACCACTTCATCCCTGCCCCGGCGCAGCGCACGCACTTGCCGGGCATCCTTGGGTGTCACTCGCAGTCGCATCGCACGCATCGCCGGCCTTTCTCTCAGTGAGAACACGAGCAAACGCAAGTATGGACTTGCCGTTTGTCACTGTGGTGGCGCAATGCGCAAAATGCGCGCGAGACTGAGCGAAATCAAAAACCCGGTGTTCACCACCCCATTTTCTGTCGAATGAAGGCAGACAGCCGGGCCGCATTCGCCTGGTGCTGCTTGACGCGCGGGTGCTGGCCGTAGCCGGTGTAGGGGAAGAACAGGGTATCGATGCGCGCGTCGCCCGCCTGGCGCAGCTGTTGCACCGCCGCCGTCACGTAACCGGGCCAGGGCGACCCGGGCCGGGTCGCGTCCATGCTGCCCAGCGCGCAGACGATGTAGGCTTTCGGATAAAGCTGGCGCACGCGCGCCACGAATGTCCGGTAGCTGGCGATGCGCTGCGCCTCGTAGGGCTCGGGCTGCAGGCGGTGGTCGCGCCCGATCAGCCAGCTGTCGTTCTGCAGCAGGTTGACCACGACCACGTCCGGCGTCCAGCTTTTGAAATCCCATTTGCTGTCGTTGTTGCCGACGGCGCTGAGCTGGTCGTAGAAGTCAGGCATGGTGAACGGGAACCAGCTGACCATGATCCCGATGCCGCCCTGCGAGGTGAGGTGGACCTCGGCGTCCAGCTGGCGCGCCGCGATCGATGCATACGACATGAAGCTGTTCTTGTCCTTGCCAAGGTCGTCGCGGCCATTGTCGGCACCTTCGTTGCCCGAGCCGCTGGTGATGGAGTCGCCGAAGAATTCGATGCGCCGGCCGGGGCGCGGCGGCGGCGGCAGCAGTTCGCCGCCGTCGGCGAGCTCCAGGCCGCGAAACACGGTCGCGCCCTCCGCGCCCTCGGTGCGCTTGGTGACCAGGAAGCTGTGGCGGCCCGGCGCCAGGCCCTGGGCCACGAGGTAGGTCTTCTCGCCCTTCGCCGCTTCCAGCACGAAGGGGTAGGTCAGGTCGCCGTCGATGAAGACGTTGAAGTAGTTCTGGCCGCGCTCGTCGTCGAGCGTGAGCGCCAGCGTCGTGCCGGTGAAATTGCCGGCGATTTGCGTGTTGGGCCAGGACAGCACCGGGGCCTTCGGGTTCGAAAAGTCGATGCGCCCCGTGTACAGGAGATTCTTGTGGTCGGCGCCGATGGGGGTGGCGGCCAGGACAGCGCCGGCATGCAGCAGCGCGGCCAGCAGCAGGGATGGAGCGAGTCGTTTCATTCGGGAGCTTTCAAAAAGGCCGGCAGCTTGTCCAGCGTGATAACGTTCGGATGGTGATAGACACGGCGCTTGTGCTCGAGCGTATTGTAATAGTCGCCGCTCCAGAAATTGTCCCTGGCCGCCACGCCGGCGCCGGCGCGGCCGTCGTTCCAGACCGTGAACCAGAGCCAGGGCGCCTTGTCGGCCAGCATGCGATCCGGGTCGGGGATATGACTCGTTTCGCTCAGCGCCACCGGCTTCGGGCTACCGGGTATCGCGTGCGCGATGCGGTAGGTCGGCGCCTGCGACTTGTAGGTCTTGCGGTCGCTGTCGTCGTAGATGTCCCAGCCGACGATGTCGACCACGTCGTCGCCCGGGTACCAGGTGGCGTCCTGGCCGTTCCAGACCCAGATCAGGTTGTGCAGGCCGTGCACCCGCACCAGGCGCTCGAACATGTGGCGCCACAGCAGGATGTAGGCCTGCGACTGCGCAACGCCGTCGCCGCGGCTGCGGCCCCACCAGAACCAGCCGTCGCCGTGGTTACCCGACGCTTCGTGCAGCGGGCGCCACAGCACGGTCACGCCGGCGTCCTGCAGGCGCTTGAGCTCACCCGCGACGAGGTCGATGCCGGCATCGAGCTGGCGGTAGGCAGGACTGGCCGTGTCGAGCCGCTTGTTCTTGACGGGGATGGTGAAGGACGTGTTCTTGCCGGCGTCCGGCTCGCGCGCGTAGAAGTTGGCGCGCCGGGCATCCGGCGTGCCGAGCAGGCCCGGGTCGCGCCAGTGCCAGCAGAAGGTGACCAGGCCGCCGCGCCGGGCAAAGGCGATCGCTTCGTCGACCTGGTGCAGGCCCTGGACATTGGGGCCGTCCTGCCCCAGGTTCATGAAATCGAAGCCCATCAAGGCCGGGTACTTGCCGGTGTCGGCGAATACGCGGGCGGCCATGTCGACGCTGTCGTCCCAGGTCAGGTCCTGCTGGCCGGCGATGATGGCCGTGCCATGGATCGACTGGAGCCAGGCGTATTCGGCCCGGGCGGGGGCCGTGGCCTGCGGGTCGGCCAGGGAGGGAGCCAAGGGCGCGGCCTGCGCGCACGCCGCTGCCAGCAGCAGGCCCGCGGCGGCGATCCTAGTTCTCATACGTCCCCACCCTCACCTTCAGCACCGTCGGCGCCGCCGGCAGGTTCAGCCCGTAGTCGGTCTGGTCGCCGTTCCAGTTGCGCTCCATTATCCAGCGCCCGTCGGCATCGAAGCGCCCTTCCTCGACCCGCGCGTACATCGACGGCTTGCCGCCGTTCCTGCCGCTGCCCGACAGCTTGATGCGCGCCTGCTGCCCGACCAGCACGAATTCATCCGGCGCGAGCTGGGCGATCGCCACGCCGCCGTTCGGCTTCTCGGTGCCGGCGGCGTACTCGTTCTTGTCGCGCAGGTATTCGCGTTCGCCGAACTGGAATTCGCGGAACGAGACCGTGGCGCGCCAGCCGTCCAGCTCCACCGTCTGCGGCGCCCGGTCGTCGCCTTCGGCCACGCCATGGGTGCGGCCTTCGAAGGCCCAGCGCGCCCACAGGCGCTGCATGGGGGCGAAGGCGGCGTACACGGTAGCGAAGGGCTCGACCATGCGGCGGTCGGTGAACTTCGAACCGAGCGGGTAATTGCTGTAGCTGGCGTAGTCGATGCCGAAGGGCGCCACCCCGAGCGCGCCGCGCCCCAGGATCTGGTAGACGTACCGTGCATAGCCGGCGGCGTTGCCCATTTCCGGCACCAGCAGCGCATTGTCCGGGCGTTGGAAGCGCGCCAGGTTGGCGCTCACCTTGTTTGACTCCGGCATGTAGATGTCCGGCGCCGCGAAGTCGATGTGGGGCGCCGCGGCCTTGTAGATGCCGATCACGTCGTAGGTCGGGCCGCCGCTGGCGAAGTCGCCCTTCCACGGCGTGGCCGGGTCTTGCGGCTGCGGGTCGCGCAGCGCGTTGTTGACGAACATCGGCAGGTCGTAGACCGCGCGCCCGGCCCTGGCGATTTCCTCGATGTAGCGCGCGATCGCCCAGCTGTGGAAGTACTGCTCGGCGTAGTCGCCATACACGGCCTGCCAGTCGCCGCCATCCGCGCCGGGGCGCGGCGGCTTCTGGCGCGCCAGCACGGCGGCCGGTACCGGCTGGCGGAACGCCGCCTCCCCGGCCGCGCCGTAGTCGCGCGCCACGCCATAGGTGCCGACTTCGTTCTCGACCTGCACCATGATCACCGTGCGCTTGTCGTCGTCGATCTGCTTCAGGTGCGTCATCAAGGCCACGAAGGCCTTGCGGTCGGCGGCCAGCGTCGCTTCGCCGAAGGGCGACAGGCAATAGCTGGTCTTGCCGTCCTTGTCCAGCATGCGCGGGAAGCGCCGGTTGTCGAACCTGACCCACGCCGGGGTATAGGTCGGACTGGTGTTCTTCCAGGTGCCGAACCACAGCAGCACCAGGCGCATGCCGTTCTCGCGCGCCTGCGCCACCAGGGTGTCGACGTAGCCGAAGTCGAACCGGCCTTCCTGCGGCTCGATCTGTTCCCAGGCCACCGGGATTTCGAGCGTGTTGGCGTGGACATCCTTGAGCGCGGCCCAGACCTTGGGCAGCGCGGCGGGATAGTTGCTGGAATTGTGGGCCTGGCCGCCCAGCACCAGGAAAGGTGCGCCATCGACCATCAGCGCGTGGCGGCCGTCGCGTTCGACCAGGCGCGGCAGGTCGGCGGGCGCCGCGGCCCCGGCGCCGGACGCAAGGCAGCCAAGGAGAAGGCCGAGTGTGCTTGTTTTCATGCGGTGTCGCGTCTCCAGGAGTTGCTTACATTTTTTATGAAATCGATTACAATTTATGAACCCGGCAGTGCATGCGGTCTCCGGGCAGGCCATGCTAAGCCAACAGGATCGCGCTTGGCAAGCGTCATGTTCACGCTAACATTTATGTTCGGCGGGATGTTCACATTCACATTCCGCATCTTGAGTCGCCCGCATGAACTGTCGACCCATGCCATCCCTCCTCGCACGTCCCAGCGACACGATCGTAACGATGGTCGCCGGCTTTCCGTGACCACGGCCGGCGCCTCCCTTCTCATTTCTCCTATGTGGCACTGCATCAAACCGGGCTTTTCCGCGCGCACGGATGGACGGGCGCACAGATCTGACAGCACATCTTTCCCGTTTTCGCCACACTTCTGTTACTTATCTGTTGCGTATTAACAAAACTTACACGCATGTAAGGTAGTAAATAAAAATTTATGGTAGCGTATAACAACCGGTGTTACTCAACAGGCCAGAGGGCACCGGCGGTTTCAATCCGCCAAACATAAAAACACCACCTATTTCGGGGGAGACAACGTGAGCAAGTTCCAGAAAACCGCGATTGCCGCGGCGGTTGCACAGGTCGCGTTCCTGTACACCCAAGCTGCATGGGCACAAACTTCCAACACCACCGGCACCACGCAGGCCAACGGCACGGCCAACGTCGTGGTCGTCAGCGGCCAGCGCGCCGCGCTGCAGTCGGCCCAGAAACTCAAGCAGGACTCCGACGAAGTCGTCGATTCGATCGTCGCCGAAGACATCGGCAAGCTGCCCGACCGTTCGGTCACCGAGGTGCTGCAGCGTATCGCCGGCGTCACCATGGACCGCAACATGCCGGGCGACCCGAACCGCCAGGCCGTCGAAGGTTCCGGCGTGTCGGTGCGCGGCCTGACCTACGTGCGCTCGGAAGTCAACGGCCGCGACGCGTTCTCGGCCGGCGGCGGCCGCTCGCTCGGCTTTTCCGACGTGGCGCCGGAGCTGATGGCCGGGGTCGACGTCTACAAGAATCCGTCCGCGGAACAGATCGAAGGCGCGCTGGCTGGCCTGGTCAACCTGCGCACGGCCATGCCCTTCGACTTCAAGGGCTTCAAGGGCTCGCTGGGCGCCTCGACCACTTACTCGGACCTGAACAAGAAAAAGGGTCCGACCGGGACCCTGCTGCTGTCGAACCGCTGGAACACGCCCCTCGGCGAATTCGGCGCCCTGGTCGACTTCGCCCATGCGAAGAACCCGACCCGTACCGACGCCGTCGGCATCGACCCGTACTTCCCGCACACGAATTCCCGCAATCCGGCCACCTACGACCGCGACGCGACGAAATGGATCCCGCTGGGCGCCGGCCTGCGCTCGCAGGAATTCGAGCGTACCCGCCGCGGCGACTACGCCGCCTTCCAGTGGCGCCCGAACCGCGACATCACGACGGCGCTGACTTACTTCAAGACGAAGTACAAGGAGGACCTGAGCGAGCGCGTGGTGGCGTCGTCCGAAGACAAGTGGTACCAGCAGGTGGCCGGCACCGATGTCGTCTACAACGACCAGGGCGCGTTCCAGAGCGGCACGATCTCGAATCCGACCTATGGCGGTTCGCCGTTCAACAGCTCGCGCCGCATCAACTCGCGCGAGTCCAGCACGCGCGACCTCGCGCTGAACGTGCAATGGCGCGTGACGCCGTCCCTGACCTGGACCAACGACTTCCAGCACGTCCGGTCCAACACCCAGGGCTTCGACGCCGACGTCTCGACCGGCTTCATCCTGCCGAACCAGTCGATCGACGTCAGCGGGGACGTGCCGCAGGTCGGCCTCGGCTCGGCGCAGTACATGGCGGACCCGAAGAACTACTACTGGGCCTACACCCAGGAAGCGCTGGACCATGCCAAGGCCACCCAGAAGACCTGGCGCAGCGACGTCAAGTTCGCCTTCGACGATCCGGTGCTGCGCGACATCCGCTTCGGGGTGCGCATGGCGGACCGCGACGGCGAGAACCACAAGGCCCAGAAATTCTACAACTGGCAGGCCATCACCTTCCCGTGGATGGAAGGCTGGCAGATCCCCGGCGTCGCGCGTTTGAGCGACCCGCGCTTCTCCGGCGGCGCGGAACTGGCGCAGATTCCGAACTTCTTCGACGGCAAGGTCAACGTCCCTGCGATCCTGTTCCCGACCGATGCGCTGGCACGCGATTTCCCGAACGGCTGGGAAAAAATCCACGCCTACCACGATGTCCTGTGCGCGCAACAGGGTTCGACCTGCACGCCATGGAAGCCGGCGACCTTCGACACGCCGTCGGCACTGAACACGCAGACCGAGAAGACGCGCGCCGCCTACGCGCAGCTGCGCTTCGGCTTCGACGACCTGAAGTACCCGATCGACGGCAACGTCGGCCTGCGCTACGTGAAGACGTCGAACACGACGCACGGCTACATCGCATTCGAGCCGACCAATGTCGACATTCCGAGCGATGCGCCGGTGATCGGCGCGAATACGCTGGTCAACATCGCCAGGTTCGAAACGCCGCAGTCCAGCGATACCTCGTACCACAACTGGCTGCCGAGCCTGAACCTGCGGATGAAGTACAGCGACAAGCTGCAGTTCCGCTTTGCCGTGGCCAAGTCGATGGCGCGTCCCGACTTCAACCAGATGCAGTCGCTGACCACGCTGAACTCGTCGGCCAACCGGACCGACACCAAGGATCCCGTGACGCTCCAGCGGCTGCGCGTCCTCTACAGCGGCAGCAACCTGACCGGCAGCAGCGACGGCAACCCCTACCTGAAGCCGACCACGGCGACCAACGTCGACCTGACGGCCGAGTGGTACTTCGCCAAAGCCGGTTCGCTGACCTTCTCGGCCTTCAACAAGGACATCAAGGACATCGTTGTCAACAGCACCTATGGCTACACGGTGAAGGACGTCACGGGCGTCGATCGTACCTTCGCGGTCACGCATCCGATCAACGGCGCCCATGGCTTCGCCCGCGGCTTCGAGATCGCGCACCAGCAGTACTACGACTTCGTGCCGGACTGGCTGCGCGGTATCGGTACCCAGGCCAGCTGGACCTATGTCTCCAGCGAGCGCAAGCTGGACAATCCGGTGCCGGCGGCATTCTGCGCAGGCAGCGATGCGTCGAACATGAACCTGTCGATCAACGGCTGCGACACCGACGGCCGTCCGTTCGGCAACACGCCGCTGCAAGGCCTGTCGCGCCACACGGTCAACTTCGCGGTCATGTACGAAAAGAGCGGCCTGTCGGCCCGCCTGGCCTACAACTGGCGTTCGCGTTACCTGGTTGCCGTCAACACCTGGGGCAGCCGCGGCAACAACGGCCTGAACACGAATCCGGATTCGGGTCCGCGCTTCCTGGTCCCGACCGAAAACAACGACCAGGCCTACGGCCTGCCGCTGTGGCAGGCGCCGTATGGCCAGCTGGACGGTTCGATTTTCTATGACTTCACGGACAAGTTCCGCGTCGGCCTGGAAGCCCAGAACCTGAACAACGCCAAGACGCGCCAGCTCATGCAGCAGCACGCCGGCATGTTCACCCGCCAGATCTTCATGAGCGGCCCGCGCTACACGATCCAGGCGCAGTACTCGTTCTAAGCCACGCTTCAGGATTGCCGCGGGCCGCTTGCGGTCCGCGGCATTTCTTTTTTCTACCTCCCATCCGGACAAGGAGCACTCCATGCAAATCAACGGCGAAATGATCATCGGCCGCCGCATCGTGCACGGCGGCGCAGGCACCGTGCGCGCCTACGACCCGGCGCGCCACGCCTCCCTCGAACCCGAATTCGGCCTGGCCGGCCCCGACGACCTGGTGGCCGCCTGCGAACTGGCCGAACAGGCCTTCGACGCCTACCGCGCCATGCCGCTCGAGCAGCGCGCGCGCTTCCTGGAAACCATCGCCGAGAAGATCCTTGCCATCGGCCCGATCCTGATCGAGCGCGCAGCGCAGGAATCCGGCCTGCCGACGGCGCGCCTGGAGGGGGAGCGCGGTCGTACCGTGAACCAGCTGCGCCTGTTCGCCAAGGTGGTCCGCGACTGCCACTTCCTGGAAGCGACACTGGATTCCGCCCTGCCCCAGCGCACGCCGCCGCGCCCGGACCTGCGCATGCGCAAGATCCCGCTCGGCCCGGTCGCGGTGTTCGGCGCGTCCAACTTCCCGCTGGCCTTCTCGGTGGCCGGCGGCGATACCGCGTCCGCGCTGGCGGCCGGCTGCCCGGTCGTGGTCAAGGCCCACAACGCTCACCTGGGCACATCGGAACTGGTGGCCAAGGCCGTGCGCGAGGCCGCCGAGGCATGCGGCATGCCGGAAGGCGTGTTCTCGATGATCATCGGCGAAGGCAACCAGGTCGGCGCCGACCTGGTCGGCCATCCGGCCATCAAGGCGGTCGGCTTCACCGGCTCGCGCGGCGGTGGCCTGGCGCTGGTGCGCATCGCGGCCGCACGCAAGGAACCGATCCCGGTGTACGCCGAGATGAGCAGCATCAATCCGCTGTTTCTGTTGCCGGGCGCGCTGGCCGAGAAAGGCGCCACGCTGGCACAGGGCTTCGTCGACTCGCTGGTGCTGGGCGTCGGCCAGTTCTGCACCAACCCGGGCCTGGTGATCGGCCTGGCCGGCGAGCAGCTGGAAGCGTTTACCGCGGCCGCCGCCGACGCGCTTGCCGCCAAGGGCGCCGGCACCATGCTGACCGCCGGCATCCACAAGGCTTACGTTGACGCAATCGAGAAGCGCGGCGGCGTGTCGGGCTTGACCTTGGTCGCGCGCGGTGGCGCCGACGGCCAGGGCTGCGCCGCCCAGGCCGCGCTCTACCTGTGCGATGCGGCCACCTTCCTGGCCAACCCGGCGCTGGAAGAAGAGATCTTCGGGCCGGCTTCGGTCATGATCGCCTGCCGTGACGAAGCCGAGATCCTGGCCGTGGCCAATCACCTGGAGGGCCAGCTCACCGCCACCGTACACGCGACCGGCGCCGACCTGGGCATCGCCGGCAAGCTGCTGCCGGTCCTGGAGCGCAAGGTCGGCCGCATCCTGTTCAACGGCTTCCCGACCGGCGTCGAAGTCTCGCATGCGATGGTGCACGGCGGCCCGTTCCCGGCCACCTCCGACAGCCGCAGCACCTCGGTCGGCGCCACCGCCATCGAACGCTTCCTGCGGCCGGTGTGCTACCAGGACGTCCCGGCCGAGCTGCTGCCGGAGGAACTGCGCGACGCCAATCCGCTGGGCCTGGCCCGCCTGATCGACGGCCAGTTGCGCATCGGCTGACCCCGTCTTACAAAAATATTACGTCCATGCGTGCACTGGACGGCTGACATCTGCGACAATCGCGCTTCGATCAGCCCCCATGTGCCCGCATCATGACCAAACCATTCAAACGCATCCTGTTCACCGGCGCCGCCGGCAACCTGGGACGCCGCCTGCGTCCGCACCTCCACCAGTTCGCTGACATCGTGCGCCTGGCCGACCTGGCCGACATCGGCCCGGCCTTGGCCGGCGAAGAAGTCGTCCAGTGCGACCTGGCCGACCGCGAGCAGGTCATGAAGATGTGCGAAGGCGTGGATGCGATCCTGCATTTCGGCGGCGTCTCGACCGAGGAAGCATTCGAGCCCATCATGCAGGCCAACATCCTGGGCATGGCCAACCTGTACGAGGCGGTGCACAAGCTGGGCATCCGCCGCGTGGTCTTCGCCAGCACCAACCACACGATGGGCATGTACAAGACCACCGACCGCGTCGACGCCACCATGCCGACGCGCCCGGACGGCTACTACGGCGTGTCCAAGGTGTTCGGCGAACAGCTGTCGCGCTATTACTGGGACCGGTTCGGCATCGAGACCGTCTGCATCCGCATCGGCTACTGCTGGGAAGAAGCCACCAACTACCGCCAGATGGTGACCTGGCTGGGGCTGGACGACCTGGTGCAGCTGCTGTACCGCTCGCTGGTCACCCCGCGCGTCGGGCACACGATCACCTTCGGCGTCTCGGACAACGATGGGGCGTGGTGGGATGCGCGCCATTCGACGCACCTGGCGTACAAGCCGGCGCAGAGTTCGCGCCAGTTCGCGCACAAGATTGCGCAGACGGTGAACTGGGAGAATATGGAGGACATCACCCTGACCTTCCAGGGTGGGGTGTTTCTCAATAATGGACCAAAGTATAAAGACTGATCGTCAGCCGAAAAATCCACCGCCAGCTTAAAGACCGTCGCCCCTGCGCAGGCAGGGGCGACGGTGGGGGCTTATCTCCGTCCCGACCTGGTCGCCACATCCAGCCAAACCGCCAGCGTCAGGATCGCACCCTTCACGATCATCTGCCAGTAGGTATCCACGTCCAGCATCGACATGCCGTTGTCCAGGCTCGCCATCACCAGCGCGCCGACCAGCGCGCCGTGCACGGTGCCGGCACCGCCGCGCATCGAGGTGCCGCCGATGAAGCAGGCCGCGATCACGTCCAGTTCACCGGAGGTGCCGGCCGAGGGCGAGCCGGCCGCCAGGCGCGCCGTGTTGATCAGGCCGGCCAGCGCGCACATCAGGCCCATCAGTCCGAAGATCCACAGCTTCACGGCGCGCA